>Ga0074046_10000984_pt1 | contig 26362 bp, 24 predicted proteins | sample BogForMeECP23OM3_FD_94441 | JGI IMG/M metagenome (GOLD analysis project Ga0074046, IMG submission 94441) | Bog forest soil microbial communities from Calvert Island, British Columbia, Canada - Bog Forest MetaG ECP23OM3 | ecosystem: Environmental > Terrestrial > Soil > Wetlands ...
GCATTTCGGAGCAGGGCGCGATCCTCCCGCCGGCGCAGCGCGATGAGGACGACTGCCGTGCCCATCAGGCCCGCGAGAAACCATCCGTCGTAGCGGGTGAGTTCCGCGCCCGCCAGGCAGCAGGCACAGCGGGTGAGAGCCGGGTCGTCCCTACGGGACTGCAATGGTTTTTCCCGCCCTACCCCGCGCTGAGGGCTGAACTGGTTCGCCCCTCCGGGGCGGGATTTTCGAATAAATTCCGCGAAGTACACGACGGCCCAGATAAACAGCGCCAGGTAGAGGGATTCGGTCATGGCCGTGGCCTGCATGTAGATCAGGTTCGGGTTCGCTCCATAGGCAAAGGCCGCGGCCCACGCGCCCGCGGCGGGCGCCAGTTTCGTGTCCGGTTGCGTGCCCAGTTTCGAGGAAAGACCAGCTTCCAGCATGCCTCGGGTGAGGCGGAATATTCCCATGACCCCGAACACGTAGGCGATCATCGAAGGAATCGACGCTCCGGCGCCGCTCTGCCACATTGAGTTTGACCAGATGAACGGGATCATCAGGAGATGCGGCAGCGGCAGCCAGACGGTTCCTAATTGCAGCAGACCGGGAGTCTGCGAATCGAACACGCGTCGCGCAATATTGATGTGGGCGACGGCATCGCCATAGAGCAGAAGATCGCCCCGTTGAAAGTAGTATAGGAAGGAAAACATAGACACAAGTGTGGCGATGCCGGCGACGCGGGACGGACTGCGGTCGGAAACGGGGACTGTCTTTGAAGTCACTTTGCGCTCGCAGCGGGCTTGGTCATGGCTACCTACTCCAGCGCCAAGGAACCGGCGCCTAAAGGTGCTCTCACAACACGGCACTTGCGGTATGCCTGAAGGCATACCCTGATACGAATCCTACTTGCGCCACGGGCTTCTATTCCAGGTGGGTCAGTTCGCGGAACAACTGGAAGCGCGCATTAATTTCGCCGCGCGTAAGATTCTGCAGGCGCTCCGTCCCGAAGCGTTCCACGGCAAATGATCCCATCACCCCGCCGTAAAACAATGCACGCTTCAGCACCTCGCGATTGACTTCACCCTGGGACGCTATATATCCCATGAATCCACCGGCAAAGGAATCACCGGCTCCGGTGGGATCCTTAACTTCTTCAATCGGTAATGCGGGAGCGCGAAAAGGATGCGACCCAATGCCGAAGGCTCCCTCACGGAAAAAGATAGTCGCTCCGTACTCGCCGTGCTTCACCACCAGCGCATTCGGTCCCATGGAAATAACTTTTCTGGCGGCGCGCGGAAGATTCTGCTCCCCGGCCAGCATTCTCGTCTCCGTATCGTTGATCAGAAGAACATTCACCAACTTCAAGGTTTCGGCCAGTTCCCTGGGCGTGCCCTTGATCCAGAAATTCATGGTGTCGCCACCGGTCAAGCGTACGTCCTCCATCTCCAGCCGCACTGCCGATTGCAGGGTGGGATGAATGTTCGCCAGGAACAGGAACTGCGTATCGGAATATTCTTTGGGAATGCGGGGCTGAAACTTCTCGAAGACATTCAGTTCTGTGAAATCGGTCTTGGCTTCGTTCAGGTTGTCGAGATACTGGCCGCCCCAGCGGAAGGTCTTGCCCTCGACGCGCTCGATGCCGCGTGTGTCCACACCGCGCTTTGTCAGCACGGCTTCGTGTTCGGGGGTAAAGTCGTCACCCACCACCGCCACCATTCGCACTTCAGTGAAGTAACTTGCGGCCAGCGCGAAATAAGTTGCAGCCCCTCCGAGAATGTCGTTCACCCGGCCGGAAGGCGTGGCAATCGTGTCAAAGGCAACTGAACCTACTACCAGAATGCTCATGAGGCTCCGTAAGGCAGTCGTTCGTCGTGGAAAGCCGGGATTTTGCCCAACCGGACGGGCGAGACGCCCGTCCCCACACGACCAACGACTTATTTCACATACTTTCCCAATATCAACTTCAGCTTCTTTTTCGTTGCCGCTGGAATTTTAGCTGGATCGGTCAGGATGGAATGCGCCAGCGCGGACCCGCACTTGCAGGAGCGCGCCTTCGGCATCGCTGACACCGTCGCTTTCACGACCTTTGCGGCATTCTCGGCGTTCTTTACCAGCACGGAAACAATCTGCTCCACGGTCACGGAATCATGATGCGGATGCCAGCAGTCGTAGTCGGTGACCATGGCGATGGTGACGTAGCAAATCTCCGCTTCGCGTGCGAGTTTGGCTTCCTGCAAGTTGGTCATGCCGATTACATCGGCGCCCCAGCTGCGATAGACATTTGACTCGGCTTTAGTCGAAAACTGCGGACCCTCCATGCAGATGTAAATGCCCCCCAGTTTCCCGGTTACGCCAGCCACCTGGCACGCGTCGCGAACTACCTTCGTCATTTCGCCGCACACCGGATCGCCAAATCCAATGTGGGCTACAATGCCGTCGCCAAAGAAAGTGTCCACACGATGGCGGGTGCGATCGAAGAACTGGTCCGGGATTACGAAGTCGAGCGGCTTATGCTCTTCCTTCAGCGAGCCCACGGCAGAAACCGAAACAATGCGCTCAACTCCCAATTGTCTAAAGCCGTGTATATTGGCGCGGAAATTCAGTTCGCTGGGCAGCAGTTTGTGGCCACGAGCGTGGCGCGCGAGGAAGGCCACCTTGCGACCTTCGAGCGTTCCCAGAATGTACGCGTCCGAGGGGTCCCCAAAGGGAGTGTGCTGCTCGACCTCGTGCGCGTCGGTGAAACCGGGCATGTGGTACAGACCGCTGCCGCCGATAATGCCAATCTCTGCCTGCTGCAAGTGCGCTCCTGATTGGGGCTGGACCGAAGTTCTGGAAATGACTGCGGAACTGGTGATTATACAAGACGGAAAATCATGGCTTCGCGGGCGCGGCTTTTTCTTCCGGCCAGTAGTCTGCCTCCACCCGCTTCGTCGTGTCATCATCCAGACTTTCGCTGATCAGTACCGCGTCGCCGCGGACTTCAATCACGACGGCCCCCTCCTCCGTCAGCCAGGCGTGCCGGCCGCGCAAGGTTCGCCAGGAATCCACGGGCGGCGCGTCTTCCGCAACTTTGCCGTCCATTCCCAACGCTTGGCGCTTCTGATAGCGCTGGGCCAGCGATTTCGCGTACACGGCCGCGAACTCCGCCGCTTTCGCCGCGCTCGACCAGCGGGAAATGTACAGCACCCCGATCGGCGCCGATTTGTCTGCCGATTTGTCGGCTTTGGGCTTCCCGGCAAAGTAATACCCACCGCGCCACTCCGGATAAATAGCTGCAGCCTCCTCCCGGCCCGCGTATTGCTCAACCAAAACATCGACGTCAAACTCTCCCATGGCGCCGATATCGAAGGGATCGTAGTTCTTAAAATCTCTCTCCATATCGATCATCTTCATCGGCTCCACCTTCTCGTGCGCAAGGTAGGTCTGCGGCTCCATGATTTCGCGCGTCGTCTTGGGCGGGTCCTTGAACGCGCCCGCATAGGCCAGTTCCCTTCCGCCCGCCTGCAGAAGCGCGCCGGTAAAGTCGAGTCCGTAGCGATACGGGAAAGTCAGTTCCTCTTTCAAGAAGATCGGAGCATCGCGAAACGCGGGAGAATCCGCGGACCCCTCCAGCATGCCCTGCTTGAGCGCTTCGACAATCTGGGGCGATTCGAGCATCGTCTTTCCGGTCGAGGCCAGCGAATAATCGAGCAACACGACCATAGCCTGGCCTTCTACTACCGCCTGCCGAGCGGACTCTTCCTCGTCAGTTTCGATATCGGATTGACTTGGAATATTCTGTTTATTATCAGTATGTTGTGTTGATCCCTTCATCCATTTCTCGATGCCGAAGGACTGGTCCTGGAGGGCGTGCGTCAGTTCGTGCGCCAGCACTGGCTTCTGTTGCTCGACGTCCACCCAATTCAGCAAATTCACAGTTTTCGTTTTGGCATCGTAGTACCCCGCTACCTGCTCCCGCAGCATCGTGACCAGAAAGGTCGGGAGATCGAAGTTGCGCGGCAACAACCCAAATTTCTTCAGCACTGCCGACGAGCGCTCCAGTCGCTTTGCGTCCTTGTCGTCTTTCATGCTCTTCTCGATGTAGGACTGCACCTCGTCGCGCTTGGTCAGCCTGCGCTTCACCTTGTGCTCGATCGGCAGGCCGGTATCCTGGCTGGCAAACTCGAGGATCTCGTCGACGGAGCGAAAGAGTTCCTTCGCCTCTTTGGGGGAGACGGTGGTTTCCGTCGATGGAGGATTCTGGGCGGGCGCGGTGGGCTGAGCCTGATTCTGATCCTCAACCTGAACGCCAGGGTTATCGAGGTTCTTGCTGTTTGCCGGCGCTTGCGGTTGGTCTTGCGACCACGCTCCACAAACCAGCATTGCGAATAGCAGGATAGCTACGACGGACTTCCACAACTTCATGTGCCCTCTGTCTTGAAAGCTTGAAATGACGATCACCGACCGTGCACGGGTCTCAGTGGCTCGCGATCTTTTGCGCCACCCACTCGCCTGCGTCACTTGTCCCCAACGTCCCGCCGATGTCCGCCGTCATTTTTTTCTGCCGGACGGCTTCGAGCACGGCAGCTTCGATTTTCTGCGCTTCGCCGGCCATTCCCAGATGCGCCAGCATTATGGCCGCCGACAAAATCGCGCCGAACGGGTTGGCGATGTTTTTCCCGGCAATCGACGGTGCTGAACCATGCACCGGCTCGAACATGGAAGTATGTCCGGGGCGCAGATTGCCGCTGGCGGCCATCCCCAGGCCGCCCTGCAATCCCGCGGCGAGATCGGTGATGATGTCGCCAAACATGTTGTTGGTGACGATGACATCGAAGCCGCGCGGATCGTGCACCATCTGCATGCAGAGCGCGTCCACGTACATGTGCTGCGTCTCGATCTGCGGATACTCTGCGGCGATTGCTTTGAACACGCGCTGCCACAGGCCGCCAGCGTGCGTCATGGCATTCGACTTGTCGCACATCAGCACGCGCCGGCGCGGCGAACCATCGAGCTTCTTGTTGTTCGCACAGTACTCAAAGGCATAGCGGATAATGCGCTCGACACCCTTGCGCGTGTTGATGTCTTCCTGGATCGCAACTTCGTCCGGCGTTCCTTGCTTGAAGACTCCTCCGAGATCGCCGTAAACGCCCTCGGTGTTCTCGCGAATTACGACAAAATCGAGATCTTTTGGTTCGATGCCTTTCAGCGGACAAAGCGACGCATCCAGCAGCCGCACCGGCCGGACATTGGCGTAGAGGTCCATCTGGCTGCGCATGCCCAGCAGGATTTCCCTGGCATGAATGTTGGAAGGCACGCGCGGATCGCCGAAGGCTCCAACCAGGACGGCGTCGAAATCACGGGCCAAGGTCGCGAAACCGTCCGGCGGGACGGTAACTTCATCGGCTAGATAGCGGTCGGCTCCCCAATCGAATGAGGTCATTTCGACCGCAGCGCCCGCGGCCTGGATGACCTTCACGGCCTGCGGAATGACTTCTTTCCCGATTCCGTCACCGGGAATCACGGCAATGCGCTTTTTGGCACTCACGCTGGCAACGTTAGCACAGGCTTGAAGCATTCAGAAACTGTTGTGTAGAGACGGGGCTTGCCCCGTCTCCATTGGACGCGGTGGGAGACGCGGCAAGCCGCGTCTCTACAGGAAATCGGTTCGGCGGCGGTCAGCGTCTGTGCTTCGTTATAATCAAGGATTGAGTCTATGAATTCGACGACGCTTCCTGGGACGAACCCGACGGAGCACAGCGGCCCGGTCATCGCCACTGTGTCTGACTGCGGCGATACTCGCGCCGAGTTCCAGGCCTTGCTCTCGGGTTGCGGCCTCTATGACCTGAGTTGGCGCGCCAAGATCGCGGTGACCGGGGGAGACCGCGTCCGCTGGCTGAACGGCATGGCCACCAACAACGTTCGCGACCTTGCTCCTGGCCACGGCGTCTATGCCTTCCTGCTGAATGCGCAGGGACGCATTCAGGCGGACCTCTACGTATTTCAGCGCGGCGAGTCGCTGCTGGTGGATACCGAGCGCGGACAGCGAGAAAAGGTATTGCAGCTGTTCGATCACTACATTATTGCCGACGATGTGGAGATCGCCGACATCAGCGACAAACTCACCGCTCTCGGCCTGACCGGGCCGGAATCGCGCCACGTTCTCGAACGCGCCGGTATCATCGTCCCTGATCTCGCACATCTGCAATTTGCGGAGGTTGCGTGGCAGCACGCCGGTCAGCAAACGACCGTCACGCTTTTGCGTTCCGGCGAGGAAGCTCGCGAGTCGTGGCAAGTCTGGGTTGCCCCTGAGCACGTCAGCGGACTTTGGGACGCGCTGCTCAAGGCGGGCGCGCGGGCCACGGGCACGGCGGCGTTGAATCTGTTTCGCATCGCGCGCGGCATTCCGCAATTTGGCGTGGACATCCGCGAGCGCGATCTGCCGCAGGAAACCGGGCAGACGCGAGCTTTGAATTTCACCAAAGGGTGCTATCTCGGGCAGGAGATCGTGGAGCGCATCCGCTCGCGCGGCGCCGTACACCGGCAGTTCACTGCGTTCGCGGCTGAGGGCACGCTGCCGGAAGCGGGCGCTAAGATTCTGGCCGGAGAGAATCAAGAAGAGAAAGAAGTCGGCGAGATTACCAGCGGCGCGATATTGCCTCTGCCCGGCGGGGATCGTCCGGTCGCATTGGGTTACCTGCGACGCGAGGCTGCCGGGAGAGATTTGCGTGCGGGCGCGGCCAACTTGAAACCGGCTTCGCTCCCGATCGCCTGACCTTCAGGAAGAGTTTCAAGATCTGGTAAAACCTATGGCTCAAAAACGAAGAGAAGAAAGCGAATTCAAAGTAAGCGACAAGCGCTTGTTCACTGCCGATGGGGAACTTCGCGACGCCGCGGAAGAACAGGCAGAGCCTCCAGCCGCAGCGAGCGTTGCCGCGCCCGTTTCAACAATCTCAGAACCCGAGCCCGCGCTAGCTGCACCCGCTGCCGACTCGGACATCCCGGTGCCTCCATCTGCCTCGGAGCAACAGGCGCAGCACGATGCCTATAAGCAGTCATCGCGTGATTTGGACACGCGAGTCGAATTGAGCGGACATTCAGCCAAAGAACTCGAAATGAATTTTGAGCGCTTTATGGCTTCGCTCTACATGACCGCCATGATGCAGCTTGGCCTGATGCACGAACAGGGCGGCCAGCCCGGAGTTGACTTGATTGGCGCGCGGCAAACCATTGATACGCTGGGCATGATCGCGGAAAAGACCAAGGGCAATCTCACCGCGAAAGAGCAGGGATTCCTGCAGAACTGCCTCTACGAACTGCGTATGGCTTACGTAGAAGTCACCAACGCTTTGGCGCGACCTCCGCAGGCACCCGGTCCGATCACAGGAACCAACGGCTGATGCATGCGACTCTGACGGTACTCGGCAGCGGCACGTCGATGGGAGTTCCTACCATCGGCTGCGATTGCGCCGTCTGCCGTTCGCCGGACCCACACGACCGCCGCACCCGGCCATCCGTGATGGTCAGCTACAGCGGACATCACGTCATGATCGACAGCACGCCTGACTTTCGCGAGCAGGCACTGCGCGAAAAGATCAACAGGCTTGATGCCGTGCTCTACACTCACACCCACGCCGACCACATCCTCGGGATCGACGATCTTCGGCCCCTGACTTATCGCCACAAGCCGGGCAAACTGCCTCTTTATGCCACGCCGCGAGCCTGTGAGTTTTTACGTAAGATGTTCCGCTACATTTTTGAACCCGAGTACAAGTTTGGCGGACTGCCGCTGGTCGACTTGCAGCCCATCGTGGGCCCGGTCGAATTGTTCGGCGCGCGGTTTGAGCCGGTGACGGTGATCCACGGCGAAACTCCGATTCTTGGTTTCCGTTTCGGATCGGCCGCCTACCTGACCGATCACAGCGAGGTTCCGGCCGAGACGCTGGAGAAACTGCGCGGTCTCGACATTCTTTTTCTGGATGCACTGCGCTACACGCCGCATCCCACGCATTCGACGGTCGAGCAGTCGCTAAAGATCGTGGAAGAAGTGAAACCGAAGCGCACGTTCTTCACGCACATTTGCCACGACCTGCCGCACAAGGCGACCAATGCCGCATTGCCGCCGGATGTACGGCTGGCATTTGACGGGATGAAGCTGGAGTTTGAGATTTAGAAATGCGGATTCACCGCCGAGACGCCGAGAGCGCCGAGAAAACCTTTTTTGGTACTTTCTCGGCGGCCTCGGCGTCTCGGCGGTGAGAACCGTTCTGAATGCTGACCTTTCACAAACTCGACGATGTTCCCCGGGACTTTGGTCCGGCGCTGGTCAGCGTTGGGAATTTTGACGGAGTGCACCGCGCTCACCGGCATGTTCTCGACGAGATCGTGCGACGGGCAAAGACTGAGAAAGCTCAGGCGGTAGTTGTCACCTTTGAGCCTCACCCTGCCCGCATCCTGCGTCCCGATCAGAATTTGAAATTGCTGACTCCGCTTCCGGAAAAATTGCGCCTGCTGGAAGCTACCGGGATCGACGCGGTGGTGCTGCTTCCCTTCTCACGCGATCTTTCGCTGATGACGCCGCACCAGTTCGCGCATGAGATTCTGAAGAAACGCCTGCATGCCCGCGAGGTTCACGAAGGTTACAACTTCCACTTCGGACACAAAGCGGCGGGAAACATTGAATTGCTGCGCGAACTGGGCAAGGAGAAAGACATGGGATTTGAGGTCCATGATTATCCCGAGATGCGCCTGCGCGGTGAAAACGTTTCGAGCAGCCACATCCGGAAGTTACTGTCCGAAGGCCGCGTGAGCCGGGCACGGCATTTGCTGGCGCGTCCGTTCAGCATTCTTTCTACCGCCGGACGCGGACGCGGATATGGGGCGAAATATACGGTCCCGACCATCAATCTGGCGCACTATGAAGAACTCGTGCCCAAGGATGGCGTGTACATCACCCGCACGCGAATCGGCGCGGAGTGTTTCGATTCGGTCACAAATGTTGGAAACCGGCCTACGTTCGGCGCCGATTCTTTTGCTATTGAAACTCACCTGCTGAATTTTCATCCGATCGAGCTTTCGGCGGAAACGGAAGTCGAACTGCATTTCCTGGATCGTCTGCGCGATGAAATCAAGTTTCCGTCGGTCGAAGGGCTGAAGGAGCAGATTGGGCGGGATGTGCGGACGGCGCAGAAGTATTTGCGGCGGCTGGGACGGTAACGGTTCGTTCTTAGCTGGTTTTACGGTTTAACCCTCCTTTGTCACCCTGAGCGGAGGTTGCCGCGCGCGAAGAGCGCGGCAACCGGAGTCGAAGGGCCCCTACTCCACATACGCTTCTACGATCGCATGATGTGGACTATGGGAAAGGTTCCGATTGGGTAGGGGTGCTTCGACTCCACGAGACGGTCCGCTTCGCGGGCCGTCCCGCTCCGCTCAGCATGACAACGCGGTAACAGGTAATTCCACCGCAAATCCCAGCCACTGCTACAATCGCTCCTCGCATGCCGATTGGGCCGATTCAACTGCTGCGACAGGCAACGACCGAGCAGCGCCGCACCTTGCTGGCAGCCGCTCTCGGCTGGATGCTTGACGCCTTTGACGCCATGCTTTACGCGCTGGTCCTGGCGTACGTCATGGGCGATCTGGGCATGTCCAAGGCGACTTCGGGACTTCTATACACCCTCACGCTTCTGGCTTCGGGCATCGGCGGCGTGTTTTTCGGATTTCTTGCTGACCGCATCGGACGCAAGCGCGCCTTGATGCTCAGCATCCTGACTTACTCGATCTGCTCGTTTGCTTCCGGCCTCTCGACTACCGTACTCATGCTGGCGGTGTTCCGTTTCATCCTCGGGCTCGGCATGGGCGGCGAGTGGAATACAGGGGCGACCCTGGTTGCGGAAACCTGGCCTGATGAATTGCGGGCCAAGGCGATTGCAATCGTGCAGAGTTCGTGGGCGATCGGCTATGCGCTGGCGGCACTGGTGGCGGGGATCGTTTTGCGTTATGCGAACTGGCGGATGGTGTTCTTTGTCGGAATCCTTCCGGCTCTCGTCACGCTCTGGATACAGAACCGGGTTTCGGAATCGCAGATGTGGCTGGATCGACATGTGGCAACCAACCGCGACGTTTCCGGCTTGGAATCCAAGCGTAATGATGGTGCCGGCGATTCGCGGGCGGGGGCGCCCGCGCCACACGATCAGGATGATTCCTTCTTTCTCATCTTTCGCGCGCCTTATCGCAAGAGCACTCTCGTGCTTCTCCTGCTCAACTTTTTCGGATTATTTGCCTGGTGGGGACTGTTTACCTGGATTCCTCCTTATCTATCGCTTCCCGTCGTACAAGGCGGACGCGGTTTCGGCGTCATGGGTACGACTACTTTGCTCATCGTGCTCAACCTGTTTGGCATGTTTCCCGGTTACATAAGCTTTGGCTGGGTCGCGGACCATCTGGGCCGCCGCAAATCTTTCATGCTCTACCTTTTTGCCGCCGCTCTCATGGTGCCGCTTTACGCCAGGGCGCGTTCTCCGGCAGCGTTGCTTGTGCTGGGGACGATTATCGCCTTCTTCGGGACGGGATTTTTTTCCGGCTCGGGCATCATCGGCAGCGAAATCTTCCCGACCCGCGTACGGGCACGCGCCTTGGGCTTTACCTATAACGGCGCGCGCGCCTTGAGTTGCGTCGCTCCCTGGATCATTGGATGGGTTGGGCAGACCAAGGGACTTAGCGGAGCTTTCTATCTGTGCGGAGCGGGGTTTTTTCTGGCTAGTTTGATGGCGACGCAACTGCCGGAAACGAAGGGGCGGAGCTTGGAGTAGAGAACATCGTCCACCATTCTCCAAAACTAGTGTCATCCTGAGCGAAGCGAAGGACCTATGTATTCTCCCAGCGTCCCCCACACGCCAGCGAGTCCATAGGTCCTTCGCTTCGCTCAGGATGACAATCTTGAAACTTATCCGATCCTTCACTCGATCGGCTCAACCAGCAATTCTTCTCCTCGCGCGGCACGTTCGGGCAACTGGATCAGCACAATCGCTACCAGCACCAGAACGATGCCAACCGTCTGCATGGGCCGCAGTAACTCTCCCAGCACCAGCGCTGCAATCACGATACTGAATACAGGTTCCAGACAACTGGCTACGATGGCTCGAGTGGGCTCCAGGTGCTGCAGGCCGGCGAAGTAGCAGGAGAATGGCCCGAGTACGGAAACCAAGGAAAACACCAGCATGAATTCCCACTGCTGGCGGCCGTAGTGAGCGGCAACAATTTTCCATGGCGGGTTTACGAAGATCCAGAAGGTTGAAGTCGCCACCAACACCCACAGCAGGACTTTCCAGCGGTCGTAACGTGCCAGCACTTGGTGTCCGCCGACGTTGTAGAACGCAAAAGAAAAGGCAGCCAGCAACGCAGCCGTGACTCCGATCGCGTCCATGCGGAAGCCGCCCGCGCCAACAAAGCCGACGGCCAGCGCGCAACCGGCGACGGCCAACCCCACCGCCGCGGCCCTTCGCAATGACGGCCGCTTTGCTCCGCGCAGCACCGTATAGAGCAACACCCAAACTGGAGCCGTGTATTGCAGGATGATGGCCGTTGCCACGTTCGTCCGCTGAATCGCGAGGTAATAGAAATAGTTCGAGGCCGCTACACCGAGAATTCCCAGCAGGAAAAACTGCATCAAGTCGCGGCCGGGAACGCGCAACGCGGACGCTCCCCGGCGCGCCAGCAGCACGGGCAACAACACCGCCAGCGACAGAGCTGCGCGGCTCTGCGACAGGATCAGCGGATCGATGCTTCCCAGTGACGCCCCGCCCGGCAGCAGATGCCCGGTGAAGGCCGCGCGACCTAGCGTCGCCGAGATGCCCCAGAGCAGGGCTGCGCTCCCGATATAGAGGTAGCCCCGCAGCGGATGAGGACTCGCCTTCACGCGACGTACTCGATAGTGTAAGTAATCTTTGCCGTTTTCTCCAGCATGGCGGAAACCGAGCAGTACTTCTCTTTCGAAAGGTGCACGGCATCTTCCATGGCTTTCTTCGACACCTGGCCGCGGATGACGTAGGTCAAGTGAATCGCCGTGTAGACAGCGGGATAGCCGTCGGCTCTTTCGGCTTTGGCTCGCACTTCGAGGCCGGTGAACGGCTCGCGCTTCTTGCGGAGAATTCCCACCACGTCCGATGCCGTGCAGCCACACAGGGCTAGCAGCACTAACTCCATCGGAGTGTTTGCGGTTTTCTCGGACGCGGTATCCATCACGATGGAGTGGCGCGACGTGGCCTCGCCTACGTACCGGTCTTTGCTGGTCCAGTTGACTGATGCTTCAATCATGGTGCCCTTTCGTTGTCGAGCCGCTCGGTCGTCGCTCCGGGACTTGAACTTCATTCGTACGTCTACCCAGCGCTGAAGCGCTGGGCTAAGTTCGTTCGCCCCTCCGGGGCTGAATCTGGCTAGCGCCTGTTATCGGTCATGGGTTCGGGATGAATCAGAACCCGGAATAATTGCGGCGCGTCGTGCTTGAAGCGGATCTCGAGCGAGGTCTGAACGTCGTGCACTCGCGAAAGCGGCATATCATCGGGTAACGTGCAGTGGCAGGAAACATACAGCCGCGCCCGCACCTTCTTGAACTGGAATTCGTGCACGTCCATAACCTCGGGAAACTCCTTCACAATATCCTTGAGGCGCTGTTCCAATTCCGGCTCGCGAACGATCTCCTCTCCCGTTTCAATCGTCGCCGGCTCGCTTTCAATGTGGGTGAGAATCGTCGCAATTTCCGGGACCTCCGCGCGCATCTCCGTTTCCAGCCTTGTAACTTCATCGTGCGCCTGCTTCATGCTGAGTTGCTCGTCGAGTTCCAGATGCTGCTCCACATGCAACTGGCCGTTCAGGTTCTGCACGCTGATGTCGTGCACATTGAAGTTGTAGCGGGTAGCCACGGCGCGGATGCGGTCAAAAATATTTTCCGTGCGCCGCGCCCTTGGGACGGAATGCACCATCACGTCGGCATCGGGCAAAACCTCGCGCACCCGCGACCTCACCGCATCGGACACCTGCTCCGAGCGCTGGAAGGTGAAGTTGCGCTCCAGCCCCACCGATACGTCCGCGAAGTAGCGGTTGCCGGCCCTGCGGAAGCGAACCCGCTCCACTTCCAGCACACCATTGACGGTCGCGATCCGATCGAGGATCTGGCTGCGCACGCCGACCGGCGCCGCATCGAGCAGCGCATCCACGGTTCTCCGCGTCAACCGCCAACCCACGGAAAAAACCACGCCCGCGACGAAAAGCGCGGCCACCGGATCGGCCTGCTGCAGCCACTGCACCCGATAGGTGCGGCCCACCGAAACCAGAGCGAGGCCCACGATCACTACTCCGCTGGACCAGATGTCGGTCGAAAAATGAAGCGCGTCGGCTTCCAGCGCCTGACTGTCGTATTTCACCGCAATGCGCCCGAGTGCGCGGGAGCGCCAGGCGTCGACTGCCATCGACAGCAACATCACCAGGAACGCAGCCACGCTGGGCTCAATTTCCACGCGGTGAAAGAACAGACGCGTCACCGATTCATAGACGATCCAGACACAGGTCATCAGCAGCAGGCCGGTTTCGATGAAGGCGGAAAAATTTTCGAACTTGCCGTGTCCGTACTGGTGATCGGCATCCGCTGGCTTGTCGGAAACCCGCACTGAGAAAAATGTCACCAGAGCGGCGATAAGGTCCAAGCCGGAGTGCGCCGCCTCCGACAAAATTCCCAACGAGCCGGTTGCGATGCCCACGACAATTTTCAGGACAGTGATGACCAGCGCTGCCAGCACGGAGTTCCCGGCAACGGCTCGTTTTTCCCGGCGCATCGAACCGGAACTGAATGTGGCCTGGATTTCTGGCATCTACGTCATTATCGCTTTGGATTCGCCGGCCGCCAACCCCTTGACCCTCTTGCCCGGTCCGTGGCGGGACATGCTACGATGACATTCGTTGCAATTTCTCCACTGGAGGATATTGATTCATGCGTTTCCCTTACCTCGTGTGTCTCCTGCTCGCCGGCTTGGCCTATGGGCAAGCTGCGCCACCGGCTACACCTCCCGCCGCCGGAGCCAAGGCTGCACCCACGGCTTCCGCCGCACCCGAGAAAGCCCCCGAAGTAAAGGTTGGTCCGGACGATGCGGTAATCACGCTGAAAGGCTTCTGCGCCGATGCCAGCCAGCAGGGCGATGCCTGCAAAACCGTGATCACGCGCGCTCAGTTCGAGAAGCTCGCTGAAGCCCTGCAACCGGGAATGTCGCCTGCCATCCGCCGGCAACTCGCAACCGCATATACGCGCATGCTGAGAATGTCAACCGCGGCGGAAAAGCGCGGACTCGACAAACAGCCAAAATTCGATGAAATGATGCAGTTTGCACGAATGCAGATTCTTTCCCAGGAATTGGGCCGCGCGTTGCAGGAAGATTCCGGCAAGGTTTCCGACTCTGATATCGAGGACTACTACAAGAAGAACGAAGCCTCCTACGAGCAAGCCACCCTTGCGCGGATTGTTATTCCCCGCGCCAAACAGATCGCACCTGCAGCCGCAGCTCCGAAAACCGATGAGAAGGCCGGCGTGAAAACCACTGCAAAGCCCCCGGCAACGCAACCGCCGACCGAGGCGCAGAAAAAAGCTGCGGAAGAAGCCATGACGAAGTTGGCGGCTGATCTCCGCGCCCGCGCGGCCAAGGGCGAGGACTTCGACACTCTGCAAAAGGAGGCATACGCCGCTGCGGGATTCCAGGGAAATGCCCCTAACACAAAAATGGAGAAAGTTCGCAGCGCGACGCTGCCGGTGGACCATCGTGCGGTCATGAATTTGAAGCCGGGCGAAGTGTCGGAGGTGATTTCCGATCCCGGCAGCGACCACTACATCTATAAGCTGGTGAGCAAGGAGACCATAGCTCTGGACAGCGTGAAAACGGAGATTCGTGGCGTAATTTCCAGCCAGCGTTATCGCGACAGCATGCAGGGATTTCAGGGCAATGCTGATCTGAACGATGCCTACTTCGGCCCCGCGCGAAATCCGGGCATGCCGATGTCTCCCAGGGGAGCAAAACCTCCTCAACCGGCCGAAGACTCCGACTAAATGGACACGGCAAGACCAACCATCATCGTCACCGGGGTATCGGGTAATCTTGGCCAGCGACTGGTGCAGCAACTCTCGGATTACACGGTTGTGGGCATCGATGTCACGCCCCCAACCCATTTCCGGGTCGATCGCTTTGTGCCGCTTGACCTGGGAAGAGAGGAATCCACGCGCGAACTGCTGCTGCTTTTGCGTGAGTTGCAGCCCGTGTCAGTGGTGCACCTGGCGTTCGTGATCGATCCCCAGCGCACCGGGGTTCTGGACGTGGACCGGATGTGGCGGATCAACGTGGCCGGCACGGCCCGGGTGATGGAAGCGATTACCGAAGCCAACCGGAATACGGAAACCACCATCCGGCAGTTTATTTTTCCCAGCAGCGTATCGGCCTATGGTTCTGACCTGCCCGCGCCGGTCACGGAAGACTCTCCACTGGGCGCGCACACGCTGCCTTACGCCATCCACAAAAAGGAAAGCGATCTGGTGGTGCAGCAGCGCGCGCCTGCTCTGCGCGGGTGCGGCGTCTTCATTTTGCGTCCCCACATTTTTGCGGGCGCGACCGTGGAAAATTACCTGATGGGAGCGTTTCGCGGAACGCCCAATGGAAAAGGAAAGCGCGCTGCCCGTATGCGCCAAGGGGCGAAACGATTGCCTTGCATGTTGCCCTTCGGCCAAAAGTACGTGGACAACAAGATTCAGTTCGTCCACGTCGACGACATGGCGCGGCTGATTGCGTGGATCCTGAGGCGGGAACCGGAAGCGCAGCGGCTGACCATTCTAAACGTTGCCGGACGCGGCGATCCTTTGACCTTCGGACAGTGCATTGAACTGGCGCACGCCAAATTGCTGCGGGTTCCCGGGCAATGGGCCATGCGCCGTGTTCTGCAATTTTTGTGGAACTGGAAAATCTCGGCGATTCCTCCGGACGCAGTCCCTTACATGACCGGGCAGTACACCATGAACACCGAGCGGCTGAAGAAATTCCTGGGTGACGACTACGAGCAGGTGATTCAGAAAACCAACTTCGAGGCATTCGCGGATTCGTTCCAGAAGAACTAACTCATCGCCGAGACGCAGAGTACGCCGAGAAGTTCCAAATCTTGAACCACAGGGGACGGAGAACACAGGGAGCTTTGGTTCTTTCTCAAGATTCCTCGGCGTGCTCGGCGTCCTCGGCGGTTAAACGCTCTTCACTCCCCGGTACAGCCCCGCGATGCCGAAGGTGTATGGAGTCCAAGAGGCGTCGCGGAATCCTGCCTGACGCATGCGCCCCAGCATTTCCCCTGGCGCGGGAAAGCGCTCGACCGAGGCTGGCAGATAGGCGTAGGGGCCTCGCACTCCCGAGAGAGCCGTGCCGATCTTGGGAAGGACTTCCTTGAAGTAGATGCGGTAGAGGCGTCCGAGCAAGCCGCCTGGCTCTCCGAAATCCAGGATGCCGCATTCTCCGCCGGGAGCGAGAACGCGTGCAATTTCGCGCAAGCCAGCGTCGTAGTCGGCGAGGTTGCGAAAGCCGAATGCCGACGTGACCAGATTGAAATGCCCATCGGTAAATGGCAGACGAAGGGCGTCGGCCTCGATCCAGCGGACGGTTGTACCTGTTCCCTTCTCCGCTGCGCGTTGTAGCATGGCGTGAGAAAAATCGGCACCCAGAATCTGCGCAGATCGTGAACCAGCGCGCCGGCGTAAGGCGAAAGTCATATCTCCGGTGCCACAACAGATATCCAGCGCACGAGCGTCGGGCCGCTTCAGAATCGCATCGAAGGCACGTGCTGTACGCCACCACCACAAGCGGTCAATATTGAACGAGAGAACGTGATTCAGCAGATCGTAGCGGGGTGCAATCGAGGTGAACATCTCCCGGACCGCCTGCGCCGCCGACTCGCGGTCTTGCGCGCCGACTGGAGTTGCGCCTACAATCCGCTGATTGGTCTCCTGATCCATTCCGTTCCGACCAACTAATTTCGCGCCAGTTCCCGGATCTCGTCTATGGCTGAGCGGACGATCGCTTCCGGCACGTCGCTTGTGATCTCGACTTTGCCAATCTCCCGCGGCAGAATAAAGTGCACTACTCCGCGCCGCGTCTTCTTGTCGGAGCGCAACCGCCTCAGAATGCTGGCGGTCCGTAACCTCACACGGGGCAGCCTGCCAAAACCAAGGACCGCATTCGAAATGCGTCCCGCCGTCACACTATCCAGTTTGCCGGTGGAGAGCGCGATGTGCGTCGCTGCAATCATGCCCCACGCTACAGCCTCTCCGTGGAGCAACTGGGTATAGCGGGTCTCGGCCTCGAGCGCGTGTCCGATGGTGTGGCCGAGGTTGAGGACTTGCCGCAAACCGCCTTCGCGCTCGTCGGCACTCACAACCGATGCCTTCAAGCGCACGGAATCGGCGATGACTTTCTCAACCACAGCCGGGTCACGATCCAGAATCTCGCGACGCCGGTCTTCGAAGAGCTTGAACAGACCCGGATCTCCGATAATGCCGCATTTCAGCGACTCGAACAGGCCGGCGCAATATTCCCGCGAAGGCAGCGTCCCCAGAACGGCAGGGTCGACCAGTACGGCGCGCGGCTGGTGGAAGGTGCCGAGCAGATTCTTTCCCGAAACGAGATTGACGCCCGTCTTCCCGCCGATCGCCGCATCCACCTGCGCCAACACCGTGGTTGGCACCTGGATAACATCCACGCCTCGCATATAGATCGAGGCCAGGAAGCCAGTCACGTCGCCAACCACGCCTCCGCCCAGCGCAATCAACGTTACGCCGCGATCCGCGCCATGTTTTACCAGCTTCTCCGCCAGCTTCTCCAGCGTGGACAGACGTTTCGAGCGCTCGCCATCGGGCATCTCGATGAGGCCGGTTTCGATTCCCGAGGCCGCCAGCGATTTCAGCAGGACTTTTGCCCAACGCCGCCGGACGGGCGGGACGGTGACCACAAAGGCGCGGCGGTTTTCAAGAATCTTGCCGAGGCATTCACCGGCGCGAGTAAGCAGACCGCTTCCGATGAGTACTTCATACGAGCGCGACGGCGTGGCGACGGGAACGCTAATCATGAGCATTCATCATAGCGTATGCCGCTCTGCGTCCTATGGTTGAAGGCTTTGACGCTGCGAACCATTTGATAGCTAGTGAGGTTTCTTTGGCGCTGGAAGTGCTCCCAAGAATCCTTCCAGCGCGGCAGATGGATCACTTGATCCCTCAATTTCGTCGTAGATGTCTCTGAATTTCAGTCGCACACCTGCCAACATCTCTTTGTCTGTCAGAAGGTGTTCTAGTAGCTTTTGCCAGTTTGCCACCTCGCGGTGCTCAAGCACCAACTTCAGAGCGATGTTCTCAAGGAATAGGTATTCAGTCGCGCGGAGGACGGCGGAGAGGCGTTTCTTTTCTTCTTTTGTCATGGCAAGGAGGAACGGCTTCAAACAGTCTAGCGCGGCGGACGGGCCAAGAGGGTGATCCAACTGCCCGAACTGCTGAAACAGCGCGCTACAACTCTACTCCGCGGGACTCTTTTGCGGGCGCAGTAGCGATGCGACAATCGAAGCCCCCAAAACAAGAAGGACGAACAGCAGCACCCATCCGGTTGGAATGCTCACGTAGTGCGACCCCAGCATCTTGATCCCGACAACAATCAGCACCACGGAGAGTCCGTAGTGAAGGTAGTGAAACAGGTCCATCATGCCCGCCAGCGCAAAGTACATGGAGCGCAGGCCGAGAATGGCGAAGACATTCGATGTATAGACGATGAAGGCATTCAGCGTGATGGCGAGCACCGCCGGAATGGAATCTACCGCAAAAAGAATGTCGGTGGTTTCGACGACCAAGAGCACGACCAGCAGCGGAGTCGCGTACAGCCGGTCCGTCCGGGTAAAGAACTGCCCTTCGACATATTCCTCGGTCACCGGAAAAGCGCGGCGGAACAGGCGAAGAACCGGATTCTTCTCGGGATGGATTTTCGTCTTGCCCTGCCGCAACAGCTTGATTCCAGAATAGACGAGCAAGGCACCGAATGCGTAGGTGATCCAACTGAAGCGCGCGATCAGGCCGACGCCCGCCACGATAAACACGCCGCGCATCAACAGCGCCCCGAGGATTCCCCAGAACAGTACCTTGTGCTGGTGCTCGTCGGGCACCTTGAAATAGCGGAAGATGACGAGAAACACGAACAGGTTGTCGACGCTGAGCGACAGTTCGATGACGTAGCCGGTCACGAACTGCAGCGCCGGAGCCCGCCCGTGCCAGAACCAGACCAGCACCGCGAACGCCGCGGCTAGTGCGATCCAGACTCCCGCCCAGGCAAGCGCTTCGCGGACGGTGAATTGGCGGGAGCGGCGATGCAGCACGCGCAGGTCGAGTGCCAGCATCGCCACTACAAACAGGTTGAACAGAATCCAGAAGACGAGCACAGGGAATAGTACGACAGGTGTCGAAAATCGGGTTTCAGGTCTTAGGTCTTAGGTCTTAGGTCTTCGGTCTTCGGCCTTCAGTCTTAGGAAAAGCGATGCCCTACGCATCGAACGCACGGGCTATAGCAACTGCAGGTTTTCCTGGCACCTAAGACCTGACACCTGAGACCTGCTCTACTGCTCTCTCCCCCGCTTTCCGCTGGCCCATTCGTCCCACATGCCCATATCCTTCAACTCCTGGTCGAGATGGGTTTCATGCAACATCTGCCCGATTTGGGCGCGGTTCAGACGGGGGCCAACAGGGTCGGCGGCATTGGCCAGTTCAAAGCTCAGTGCCGCCGCTTCGGCAACGTTCTTCTTGAGCTGCGCGAAATCTACTTTATCGAACGTGTCGGTGGTGGCGTGATAGTTCTCCAGATAGTTGGCTTCTTCCTGATCGGCAACAAAGGTGGGCACGCCTTCCAGCATGAAATCGAAATGATCCGTACCTGACTCGGCTGTCGCGACGGCTTTGGTGACGCCGAATTGCTCCAGAGGCGTCAGCATCGCCTTAGCCGCCGCCAGGACGTCTTTGCGTCCACCGGTTGAAAACGTGGTGGTTTTCCCGGTGCCGGCATCAAAAACGACCACGCCCGCCGCCTTGTCGAGTTCGTTGCGATGCGCCGTCGCGTAGGCTCGTGACCCGATCTCTCCTTCTTCTTCTCCGGAAAACAAAATGAAGCGTATCGATCGGCGTGGCTTCAGACCCGACGCCTTAATCGCACGCAGCGCGTCAATCACCAGCGCGGAGTTGCAGCCGTTATCGAGCGCGCCCGTTCCCAATTCCCAGGAATCCAGGTGCGCGCCCAGCACCACGAACTCGTCGGGCTTCTCGCTGCCACGAATTTCCGCCACCACGTTCCACGTCTTGAGGGCACCGCCAATTTTGTTGGGAATCGATAGATTCGCCCATACTGGATTGGCGGAGGCCAGCAAACGCGCGATCCGTTCCCCATCTTCGCGTGCCACCACCACCTGCGGCAGGGCGTCAATCTCGCCGGCTGCGGAGTTCGTGTGGCGGTACAGGATGCCGTGTTCGCGCGTAGCCATAAACGCGATTGCCTTGGCCTTCCCTTTCACGGCGAGCGCAATGATCCGGGGCGCCCGCTCGTATTCGAAAAAAAGATCGTCCCAGCTCGCCAGCACCTTGCTGTGCACCAACACGATTCTTCCCGCAACATCTCCCACTTTGGCAAATTCCGCGGGTGAGCCGTCTCCTACATCGATAATGGGCACATGCGTTGCAGCGGGCAGGGCCGGCGCCCAGGCGACGGACACAGCGTGAACCGGAAACGTGGTTCCCGAGTGCAGCGACGCCGTCATTACCGTCGCGCCTTCCGCCCACGAATGCTGGATGCTTAGCTCTTCGGTGTGCACGCTGTCGGCGCCGGCGTCATGGAACGCCGCCACGCCCCAATCGACCGCGCGCTGGAAGGCCAGAGTTCCGGGAATACGTCCGCCAATTTCATCGCTCAAGCGGCGAAGATTCGTTTCCAGCGGCGAAGGCTTGAGGGCTTCCGCAATCAGGCGATCCGTGAGTTCTCGATCTGAATCACGATCAGCTGCGAAAGAGAAAATTGCCAGAAAAAAGAAAATGAACGCCAACCACCCTAGTCTGCGAGCCATAGGGCAGCATTAGAAATGAATTTGCGGGAAAGTGAAAGAGGGTAAGCGTTGGCGGTGCACGAGCGCCACGTTTCAGGAATTGTCATCCCGAGCGAAGCGAGGGATCTGCATCTTGCTGCGAACTGCAGATCCCCCGCTTTGCTCGGGATGACAAGGTTGGAGTTGAACCTGCTCTACGCCGGCGTTAGCCCGTATTTCTCTTGCAGACGCCGTTCCATGGTGCGGAAGATCAGTCCGTCGACCATGTAGCCGAGAATAATGATCAGAATCATTACTGCCATGACCTGGCTCATGTCACTCAGGTCGCGGCCCATCATCAGCAACTGGCCGAGTCCTAGACTGAGAAAAATCATTTCGGCTTGAATCAGCGAGCGCCATGCGAAGGCCCACCCTTGCTTCATACCATTCACGATAAACGGCAAGCTTGCGGGTAACAGTACCGACCAGAAAAGGCGGAAGCCGCTTGCTCCCAGGTTGCGCCCAGCCATGCCGTAGATCTTGGGCATCTGTTTGCGGCCGTCTTCCATGGCGATGGTCACCGAAAGCAGAGAGCCCATGAGCACGACAAAAAGGATTGCCTTCTCTGACAATCCGAACCACAGGACCGCCAGCGGAATCCAGCAAATGCTGGGCAGCGACTGCAAACTCACCAGCAAACCGCCCAAGGTTTCTTCCAGAAATTTGTTGCTCGATACGGCTAAACCTAGCGCCATCCCGAGCACAACCGACAAACTGTAGCCGATGAGCATGCGCTTCATGGTGACGGCGATGCCGATCCAGAAGCTGTGGTCCGCAAATCCATCCCACAAGGCGTGTCCGACTCCCCAGGGAGGAGGAAAGAGATACGGCGGCCAGACGCGCAGTTTCGCTAGCAGGGCCCAGATGCCGAGAAGCACCGAATAGAAGATGAACTGCTTAGCGAGCTTTTTCATCGGCGTACTCCTCTTCCAGGGACTTGTTAATTTCCTCGCGCAGGTAACCCAGAATCTCCCCCGCGGTGCGGGCGACGTCGGGCTGCTCCATTTGACGGGGGCGCGGCAGTTTCACCGAAAATTCCTGCTTCACCCGGCCTGGACGGAACGTCATCAACGCCACGCGATCCCCCAGCCTCACCGCTTCGCGCACATTGTGGGTTACGAAGATGATGGTGCGGCCGGTTTCGGCCCAAATGCGCTCCAACTCGTCGTGGAGCAGGTCGCGAGTCTGGGCGTCCAGCGCGGCGAAGGGCTCGTCCATCAGCAAAACGTCGGGCTCGGTCGCGAGCGCTCGCGCGAGCGCGACGCGTTGCCGCATGCCGCCCGAAAGTTGATGAATATAGCTGTCCCTGAAATTCAAGAGATGGACAAGCCGCAAATAGTATTGCGCTCGCTCCTCGCGCTCAGCTTTCGGGAGGTTCTTCATCTTCATGCCGAACTCGACGTTGCCGCCAACGGTTAGCCAGGGGAAAAGGCCGAGCTCCTGAAAGATCAGGATGCGATCAGTGCCCGGCCCATTGACCGGCTTGCCATCCACCAGAATCTTCCCTGACGTCTGGGGACAGAGTCCCGCGATCAAATGCAACAGCGTGGACTTGCCGCATCCCGAGGGACCGACGATGCATAGGAATTCTCCCGGCCGCACTTCAAGATCAATTTTGTCGAGCGCCAGTAAACTCTCGCCCGAAGTCGCCCTGTAGCTGAGGGAGATGGCATCGAGCGCAACTTTCGGGACCACCACTTCGGGCGCCCGCAACGGAAACATGGTTACCGAAGAAGCCGGTTTCCCGTGAAATACATTCGGACGCGCTGCCGGGCGAGGGCCAACTGGGACAGCCGGGGAATACGCGTTTTGAGGACTCGTGCTCATTGGATTGCCTTCTTCCCTTTTTCGGCTAAGACCTGGTTGAGGAGCGAGAGATCGTACAGACTCGAAAGATCCGGCATCTGGCGTCCAAGAAAACCCGCGTCGAATGCGGACTTGGCGGCATTCAGCAGCGATCCGCGCAACGGGTCATAAGTCGCCGTCATGCGCCCAAAGGCTTCCTCCAGCACGGCATCCGGAAGCGCCTTGCCGGTTTCTTTTGCAATCTGCTGGTTGAGAAGTTTCTTGGCCTCGGGTAAATGACCGTTAATCCAGTCGGTTAATTCCACGTGCGCGCGGATCCAGTTCTTTACCACGTCGGGATGTTCCGTCAGAAACTGCGTCCGCACGATCAGATGCGCCGTAATAAACTCGCCGTTCGGCCAGAGTTTCCGCTCGTCCAGGAACAAGCGGCCGTTTCCTTCCTTGATCAAACGCGTCGCCCAAGGCTCGGGCGCCCAGGCGCCGTCCAACTCCTTCTTAATGAACAGCGTCAACTGGTCAGGATTTGCCAGCGGGATTACCTGCACGTCTCCGCCTTTGTCTGTGGTTTTCATGCCGTTCGCTTTCAACCATGCGCGCAGTGCGACGTCCTGCGTGTTGCCCATCTGCGGTGAAGCGATCTTCTTGCCGTGAAAGTCTTCTGGCTTCTGAATGCCGGAATCGCTGCGCACCACCAGCGCCGCTCCTCCACTGGTCGCACCCGCCACGATGCGCAGTGCTTCTCCATTGGAGCGAACGTAGCCGGAGATAGCCGGGTTGGGGCCGATATAGGTCATGTCGATCGCCCCGGCAAACAAGGCTTCAATCGCCGAAGGCCCGGCGTTGAAACTTTTCCATTCAATCCTGACCTGGGGACCCATCGCTTTCTCAAACCACGCGCTGCTCTTGCCCACCATCGCCTGCGGGTGTGTGATATTGGGAAAGGCGCCCACGCGCACCACGGTCTCCGCTGCGGCCCATGCACCCAGCAGGAAAATCAGACACAAGGAAGCAAGAAAGCTTCGCTTAGTCATCAGGCTTCGCCTCGCATCAACATCGGCAGCACGGTAAGCTCGGCTTTCTTCTTCTTGCTGATCTTTTTGCGGATGGACTTCTTGCCGGCCTTCGAACCGGAGCCGGCAGGTGCATCGGCGATGAGATCGGCCAGAGTCGTATTCTCCAGAATTCTGGCGGCCGCATCCCGCACTTCCAGAAACACTTTGTACAGGGCACTGTGGTCGGGATCGCGATCGATCAGAACGCGCAATTGCTCGGCATCCCCAAACGGCGCCAGCGGCCCGTCAATCAAACGGATGATTTCGCTCAAGGGAATCTCCGCCGGCGGCCGGCGCAAGCGATATCCACCCTTGGCGCCGCGCACGCTTTCCACCATGCGCGCATTCTTCAGTTCCAGCAGAATGAGTTCCAGAAATTTTTCCGGGAGATTGTCTTCGTAGGCAATGTCGCGAATCCGGATCGCACCCTGGTTATAGCGCCGGGTCAGCGCCATCATCGCCTGTAACGCGTACAGCCCTTTTTGAGAGATCTTCATCGTGGTTCGCTTCCGACTATCCCTATTGTACTAATAGACATTATAGAAAATGCAAGCACATTGCCAAAGCGTTAAATTCCGGGTTCTGGGCTGGCCTTATGATTTCAGCAAGTTGCCGCTGGAAGGAGGCTTCGAAGAGCGGGCTCTTGTGCAAGGTTTTGCAGTTTTGGGTGGGAGCGGAAGCTGGGACTTCCCTCGCCAGACGCCGCTTTCCGATCAAACCGGCTCAATCCAAGCGGAGAATCTCGACCGTAATGTTGTCCGGGCCGCCGCGTTCCCGAGCCAGTTCAATGAGCTTGCGGCCCGCTTGTTCCACGCTTTGGTCGGCCACGGTCTCCAGAATTTCCGCGTCATGCACCAGCCCCCACAATCCGTCGGTGCAGATCACGAGAACGTCTTTCACGCGCAGAGGCTCGGGTTGTCCGGGCGAGTCCATGATGAGATCGGGGTTGGTTCCTAACGCTGCTGTCAGGATATTCCGTTGCGGATGGTTCTCGGCTTCTTCCGGGCTGATGATCCCTGACTCCACCAGCCGTCCCACATAGGAGTGGTCGCGGGTGACCCTCGTAATCTGGCCGTCGCGGATCAGGTAGAGGCGGGTGTCGCCGACGTGCACGTAATAGAGCGCGTTCTGGACGATGGCCGCCGCGGTGCAGGTGGTTCCCATGCCCCGCAGTTCCGGATGGGCAAAACTGTAGTTCCGCACCTGCTCGTGAGCCGCCTGCAAAGCTTCAACCAGAGCTTGCTGCGGGTCGTCGCCCGCAAAGTCGCGATACACCGCGAGTAGCGTTTCCACCGCCAGCCGGCTCGCTTCCTGGCCGCCCTCGTAGCCGCCCATGCCGTCCGCTACCACCGCCAGTCGGCCCTTGCGCAGGAACTGCTGGTCGTCCTCCGGCTCCCAATAGCCGAACGAATCCTCGTTGTTGGAGCGCTGGCAGCCCAGGTCGGACTGGCTCGATACCTCAATTCCGGCGCGAACCTTCATCCGGACACGACGTCGTTTGCAGGAATGAGACGCATAGGCAAGATGGCAATCACTGACAAGCATTCGATTATAAAGGGTTGCGGGCAAGACGCTCAAACGGGATGCAGAACAGGGTCAGCTTGGAGCAGAAAAGAACTGCCCTAAACGGAGACGAGGACGGCGGTCGGACCGCCGTCCCCTTGTAAAGCAAAAATCAGAAACCGTCAAACCACGGTCAGAAGGATTAAGGACCACACGCTTCGTTGGGGTTGTTGCCGATGCCCCCGGCGCCAAGAGCTGGGTTGTTGGGGTTACCCACGGACGACGCAACACCAACGAATACCGGCTGGGAGGTGATGCCTTCAAATGAAGCCGTGACCATGTAGTCGCCGCTGAGAGCCCAAGCTGGTGTCGGGGCAGTGGTCGCCGGGGGTATGATCGCTGCAACGTCGACCCAGGTGCAAGTCGATGGTTGAACTGCAGTGAGCATGCCGGTAACGCCGTATTCGATGGTCCCCTGGGCCCCGCTCTGGGGGCATGAACCAAAACACGGTGGAAGCAGCGCGTTGCCGAATGCATCCACGCCGTGGACCGGATCGGCGATGACTGTGTAGGTGACCTCGTTGGTAAGATCGAAGGTCTTACCGCTGCTGTAGTTCCCAGTCGCAACCAACTGGAGAGTCCCGCCGATGCCTTTCACGTTAAAGGTTCCGGTGGCATTGCCGGAAGTGAGCGTGATGGTCTGCAGGTGGTTACTGGTTCCGCAGCCCAGCATGCTGAACGCCAGCAGCGCGCAAGCTAACGCGGCAAAGATAGTTTTACGATTCACCGCCAAGTACCTCCAAAAGGAAATCTTCCGCATCGTCGCAGCATCCGTCACGTGTGACAAGGTAACCAAAGTCACGGCACTGTAA
>Ga0074046_10000985_pt1 | contig 26354 bp, 22 predicted proteins | sample BogForMeECP23OM3_FD_94441 | JGI IMG/M metagenome (GOLD analysis project Ga0074046, IMG submission 94441) | Bog forest soil microbial communities from Calvert Island, British Columbia, Canada - Bog Forest MetaG ECP23OM3 | ecosystem: Environmental > Terrestrial > Soil > Wetlands ...
GGAATCGCCAGGTACCACGTCCCTTGTCGAATAGAACACTTCCAGTATTGTGCCGTACTCTCCTCATTTGATCCTCCCGTCAGTCGAGAGCACGGCGGGCACGCTCAGCATAGCATCCAAGTCTGAGGTTTTGAATCTCCAGACATGGCGTTGTGTGCCAGAGAGTATGTAGGCGCGCACCTTTCCTTGCCGGACCCACTGCAGCAACGTGCGACGTTCGACTTTTAGGTATAGCGCCGCTTCGTCGCTCGTCAGCCACTCAGTTGCTGAGGCGTAAGCATCTGTTCTCCCGGTTGTGCTCTGCATTGTGTACTTCTCCTTCAAAAACAATTTTTTTCTTCGCGAAACCCGCGACGGTTTGGGGGCGTTCAGCGGCGCGGACCTGTCAAGGGCGCGGTTTCTCACGCGTTCATCGAAGACCCTTGACAGGGAGCACCGCTGGAATAACGCCGGTTTTGAAAGGCGCGGGTTGAGTGGGGAAAAAAATGGAAAGAAAAACGTCTTCGGCTAAGAACACCGAATTGGAGAGGAACTCCGGCAGTGAAAATGTGTTTTACTCGGAAAAAGAGGGCGAACGCCCGAATCCACTGACTTGATTTTTCCGAAGTGTCCGCGCGATCTTTTCAAAACTACCCTTGAGAAAGAGAAGCTTCGTTTTGACCGCGAAGGCAGACCCCGTACAGCCTACAGTCTGCGGCATAGATACATCTGCCTCCGTCTGATGGAGGGCGCGACATCTGCCAAATCGCTAAGAACTGCCGCACTAGCGTGGAGATGTGGGCAATCCGGAGCCGAGCCTGGCCAGGAATCTCAGGGGAAGCAACATACATCTTATTGATTTTAAACGGTTTAGTAGCACGAAAAGATGGTCAATGAGAAGGACTGATGCTTCAATGTATTGCTTGGTATATATACCAAGCAATACAGCCAACTATATCGGGATACAGCCATTTAAGATCGCGATGATTCATATGGATAGAGGCCATTAAGCTAGACATCTCACTTGGTATATATACCAAGTGAGATGTGCATCTGTAGGTAGGCGGCACTGGGCAACTTGCAATAAGTCCATGGCAGGCTGTAGGATGGGACATGCGGGAAATGCTTTGGTATATATACTAAAGCATTTCCCGCATGTCCCAAAGCGACTTCCGTCAAAGAAGAGTGAGGACCACCTCGATTGGCAACTCGACTTCAAATCGCCAAGAAGGACATAACCGCCCTATTCGATAGCATGCCCAATCGAGTCTTTTGGCCCAGCGACATTTCTAGCATTCTCACTCAACATCGTCAGTTTTGGCGACTAGCGCAAAATACAACCACTGCAGCCTTCCTGAGATTTCTTCTCGATAAAACCTCCATGACGAAGGTTGATCTTCTGGCGATGCATCACACCAGTGCGTCTAACACCGTTAGATACGTTTGGAAACAAGCCTCTCCGTACGAACTCGCACTCTCCTTAAAACGAAAAGCATATCTTTGCCACGCCACCGCCGTGTTCTTGAACGGCCTTGCTGAACAAATACCCTCCCGCATCTTCGTAAATGCAGAACAAAGCCCGAAGAAATCCTCAGGCATTCTGACCCAGGAAGGCATTCATAGAGCCTTCGCTGGCAAACAACGAGAATCAAATTTCGTATTCCGCTTCAACGACAGCGAAGCGGTGCTGCTTTGGGGTAAAAGTACCGGCCAACTCGAAGTGGCACAGCTAGATTATTCCGGAACCAAACTCTCGGTCACCAGTTTGGAGCGAACCCTCATTGATATTGTGGTTCGGCCAAACTATTCGGGGGGCGTATTTCAAGTTCTGGAGGTCTACCGTCGCGCACAATCACGAATTTCAGTGGGCACTCTGGTAGCCACACTCAAGAAGTTGGCATACGTTTACCCCTATCACCAGGCAATCGGTTTTTACATGCAGCGGGCGGGGTATCCAGAGACACTCTACGAAAGATTGAAGGAGCTCGGACTGCAATACGACTTCTACCTAACCTACGATTTGCGAGATAAGGAATACATTGCTGACTGGCGCCTATTTGTTCCAAAGGGATTTCATTGAACTGACAAGGTGAACCACGAAATCGAAGTAGTAGTCAAAATCTTTCAGTTGCGCCTTGGTGGAAGTTCTCACGCTTTCCCAATCAGGACGGTGGAACTCGCGGAAGGCACCTATATTTTCTAGTAGCTGCAGTGGCACTTCTTTCGCCGCAAAGATCTGACGTGTAAGCTCCAAATTCTCCGCCGAAGTCAGATCCACACCGGTCCGCGATACGATTAGGTGAATATCAAAAAAATCCCTTGCCCGTGGAGTTGGGTAAGGTTTCAACGGGTATTCGGGCATCTGCTGACATATCGCACGGAGTTTTTCTACTGCGATCATCTCAGGTGAGTAAACGTAGACAGAGTAGTTATCGATCTCTACCCTTTTCTTGCCGCGGACGTATTCACACTTGCTCAGGTCGATAGTGAACACGCGCTGTTGATTCGGCCCGATGACCAGCGAATCACGACGGAGTGCATCAATATTACCGGCAAGCTTTTCGTATTTCTCCTGGTCCGTCAATTTGAATGAGACCATATACCCGCCCCAGCGTGGGCTGGCCCCTTCTCGCAGCTCCCTGGGTTTCGGCTCGAACTTGAAATCAAAAACCACATATCCCGCTGCGGCGAAGCGGCGAAGGAGTGCTTCAGATATGCGCCGTTTCACATCTTCAATGTCATCAAAATCGTTCTCGATCGAGAAATCCAAATCGAGAGACGTGCGATCACTCAGACCCAGCGCGAGATTGATAGCGTTTCCCCCCTTGAGAACTACCTTCTCGAACAGAACGTCGTCAGAAAACAACGCCGTGATAGCGATTCTTCTGACGGCTTGAAAATCCAGAGGTAACTGAGCCATGGACCAATAGTTGCATATGCTCGTTTACACATCAATTCACGCCTTTGAATCTCTTGGTGTCTTTCCTGATACCCAATCTTTCAGGCTGATCGTTAGCCCGGCTCTGCTACTAGTTGTCGCGTTAGTGGCCGGCACTCCGTCATCTTGAGCTAGAATCTGGCCGCGACTTCACAAATCGCACCAGTGTGACAGTCAAGAGACCGCTTCCATTCGGAGTTCTTAGCCGAAGTCTTCGCTCCTCCATTTTTTCTCCACTCAACCCGCGCCTTTCAAAACCGGCGTTATTCCAGCGGTGCTCCCTGTCAAGGGTCTTCGATGAACGCGAAACTTGCCCGCGCCCTTGACAGGTCCGCGCCGCTGAACGCCTTCAAAACCGTCGCGGGTTTTCGCGAAGAAAAAATTTGTTTTGAAGGAGAACAAGACAATGCAAAACACCACCGAAAGAAAAGACGTTTATAGTGACATTACCGCGCAGATCGTGAAGTACCTGGAAAAGGGCGTTCGCCCGTGGACTCGTCCGTGGAACGTCGATCACGCCGCCGGCCGAATTACCCGTCCTCTTCGTTTTAACGGCCAGCCCTACTCCGGAATCAATGTACTTTCCCTCTGGATGTCCGCACTAGGCCAGAACTTTGCCGCCCCCATTTGGATGACCTTCCGCCAGGCCGGCGAATTGAACGCGCATGTCCGCAAGGGAGAGAAAGGTTCGCTCGTGGTCTATGCCAACGCCATCAGTCGCACCGAGCACGACGACAAGACCGGCGAGGATGTCGAGCTTGAAATCCCTTACATGAAGGGCTACACGGTCTTCAATGTCGAGCAGATCGAAGGGTTGCCTGAAATCTACTACGCCAAGGCCGTTCCGACGCGCGATCCTGTGGCGCGTATAGATCATGCGGAGAAGTTTTTCGGCAGCCTCGGAGCAACGATCAGACACGGAGGAAACCGTGCCTATTACGCGCAGGAACTGGATTACGTACAGATGCCACCGTTCGAGGCCTTCCGCGATGCCGAGAGTTACTACTCCACCCTCGCCCATGAATTGACCCACTGGACGAAACACGCGCAGCGCCTTGACCGTGACTTCGGCCGCAAGAGCTGGGGCGATGAAGGTTACAGCCGCGAAGAGCTAGTTGCCGAGCTGGGATCTGCCTTCCTGTGTGCCGATCTCGAACTGCACCAGGGGCCTCGGGAAGAAAACGCTGCATATATCTCGATCTGGCTGGAAGTTCTCAAGAATGACAACCGTGCCATCTTTGCGGCAGCCGCGCATGCCCAGCGAGCCGCCGATTACCTCAATCGGAAAGCCGCCGCGCAGGTTCCTAAGACCTGCGCGGCTTGATCGAGGACTTTCGACATTGCGGTGCAAGCCTGATGTCGTCTGTTGTCAACTGTCCGTTACAATTCTCGTTGGCGTTCCCATAGAGATTGAGGAGCCCTGTTCCAATGAAACACAACATCTGGGAGTTCCTGCGGAAACAAGATGGAACGTACTCCATTTCTCATGATGGTAGCTTGCTGTCCGATTCTGTCCCCGAGGAGCGGCTCGAACACGAGGTCTGCGTACGCTTTGGGTTTTGCGGAAAAGAGTACGCTGACATTCGCAGTCAGCTAAATCGGACGGGCAAATGCACCGTTGACTTGAGTTCCAGCAGCCCGTCTCACTTGGCTATTTCGTAGCCATACCGAATCTAGCTGAACTACAAACGTCCCCCGTCAGGCCAGTTTCGCCAATGGGTGTTGGGCGGTTCCGAGGGACGATAATGTGATGGATCTCCGCTGGTCAGGACTTGGGTGAGTTGCCGAAATGTTTCTGAATTGCTCGGGCGCTCCTCATCATCCACGACGTTAGGGTGATGCCAATCTTCAAGCTGCAAGATTTGTGTCATGTCGGGCAGTACGCTAATGCGTCGCTCCTGCCCTGTCGCAAGCACGGAGTCACGGGCAACGCCCGCCAAGAAACGACAGAGTTCAAAAACCTGAATCTGTGGCGGTCGTTCTAGTTCGATGCCGCGCTGCTCGTATTCACCCAACGGTGGCAGTGGTAGCACCTCACCGCGCAGAACGACTTCTCTTGCGTCCTTGGCCACAAGTTCATCGTTCTCTGGGTCTTGCCACGCACCAGTGTCTATCGGATAGACGAAACGAGAGTCGTTGTGCGGATTGTTCGCGAGATAATTTTCGTATGCCTCGCGCTTCGCATACCGTTCCGGCGCATCGCGGTTATGAAGAGTGCTTGCAAAAGTGTAGAGGTGGGTGTCCGGCAGGCCAGCGCGAGGCGAAAACCCAAAGATCTCGATCACCATCGCCCAGTCTGCGTCCGTTCTGTAAAGCGACAGACGAGTTCCAGCCAGATAAACGTAGCCATTGTCCAGCATTGGAAACGTGAAAGCGTCACAACAACGATCAAGAACTCCGAGAATCTGGTCAGGGTCGAAGCGCATTTCTGATGTCCTACGCTCAGAAGGATAAACTAGTGCGCCTGTCGGCGTCCTCGCTACTCGGCCCGGTCTGTTCTTGCCGGCGACGAGTCTTCTGGAACAAATCGACAGTTCCGCGTACAGTTTTGGTCATGCCGCGAAATAGCGCTACCTTACTCATCGTTGCAGCCGTCGCTATTTCAGGCGCCTGGGCCTCGGGCCAGCAAAGCGCAGCGGGTGTCGCTCGGATCGAAGGCCCCGTCACTGGTTCCGCGCACACTGAACGCCTTGGGACGGTTCAGTGGTCCTATCACTTTGACCACAACGCTCTGAAAGACGCGGAACTTGTGGGGCGTGATCTTGTGGCCTTAACTGAATCGGGCAATCTGGTTCGCTTCAATGCAGACACGCTCGCGATTACCGCACACCAGGTAGTGCCGGGCCGAGGGATCGCTGTCGCCCGTGGGGACTTCGGCAAGCTACTAATCGGAGCAGAAGACGGTCAGATATACGAACTAACGTCGGACACATTCACGCTAACCCGAGTGACAAAGGCAGCGGGCCGAGTAGTTTGGCTTGGCAGTGGTAAGACACTTGGAAAGACTCATTCAATTGTGGCTGTCATCGATGCTCGCGCAGATGTAATGCCGTGGCCAGGCGAACCGTTCAAGGAATATGAGACACGATCCATGCGGATTGAACAGCAAGCAGTAAATCCTCTCAGGGTTCTAGTCTTCGCTAGAGGAGCCTCCAAATATGTTCCCTTCAAGCAAGGGAGCTTCGCCACGCCAAACGCCTTTATGCTGGACGATTCTGGCCGACTGTGGATGGGGGCGGATAAAGGTGAATGGGGCGGGCAATATTCGTACATGGAACTTCGTACCGGAAACATTCACAGTTTTGACACCGGCTCGGGAGTCCTCGGCTTCTTAAAGGCACGAGACGGTCGTGTGCTGGCGTATGGCGGCATGTCACATATGGGGATGGAGTCCGGGTTCATCGCAGACGTTAGCAAGAAATCCGCTCTTTACCTTCGTGAGTTTACAAACCGTCCCAAAACAGAGCTCCCAGAGACTACAAAGCGCGTTCTCGACCAAGCGAAGGCTGGGCGGCCAGCAGAGCTTGAGGGGGCACCACGGGGCGCAGTCGACCTCGTCATTGAAGATAACGTTAGCGACGGGTTTTGGGTGTTGTCCGCGCACGATGTTTACCGTTCTGATCGCGACTTCGCTAAATGGGAAAAAGTCGCAGACTTCGGAGGCCGATGGTCAGGGGGCAGGAACTACTCGGTCGGTAACACGCCGACTATTCGGCGAGTGCTTGCAACTAGCGCGGATCACCCTGACTTGATTGCCGTATCGGCTCGCGACGGCCTGGCGCGGCTCGCGAATGGGAAAATTGAGCACGTCCAAGTACGGGGTCAGATTGAGTCTTCGATAATCGAAGTCTGGCCCACTTCCATAGGCATCGTTTTCTTGAACGACGACGACTCACACACTGGCTGGCGTCTTGATGACGATGGGTGGCAGCGACTTCGATTCGTTCCCGACGAACGACCATCCGACACATACACATACGCGTCTTGGAGCTTCGCGGAGCCAATTCTTGACGATCACGGTATCGTGGCCTATTTCGGTACCAACAGTACCCCTGGGGAGCGCGGATTCCTCAAAGTTGGCGACCAGCTAAAAGCTGCTGTACTACAGACGTGGACTGACGAAAGCAGTTTCTACGGCAGCTCTATTTTGGGAACATCTGACGGCACGATGCTGGAGGTATCCGACGATGGACTTCGCCGATGGACTGGGAAGGAATGGGAATCAGCGGGTAGTCATTCCGGTTCCGATACAGACCGACGCAGGTTATTGAAAGCTCGGAGCTACATCCCGCTCAGCAATCGAGGGGCGAGAGCGGTGTTCCTAGATGCTGAACTTGGCGATCTGCTTGGCTTGACTAAATCGGAAAAAGGCTACGACCTGCGACCGCTCACAACGGCCAAAGGACCGGCGCCTGCCGGGGTCTTTGACGCGATCTGCGATCGCGACGGTTATCTGCTCGCTGCGACAGCGTCGGGACTCGTCAGATTCAATCCTGAAAGCGGTGAACGACAGGTCATTCCTGCTCCAAATGCGACCGAGGAATTTAAAACCATCCTTCGCGATAGCGCAGGACGAATCTGGACAGCAGGGGATCTGCTGTACGTGTCGCTCGATGAAGGAAAACATTGGTCTGTCGTTCGGATGCCAATGCAAGGCCCGACATACATCAAGCGAATCCGGGAAGTCAGTCCCGGTACCCTCGCGATTGCACTTCATGATCGTGGGGTAGTATTCATGACTGGACTGCCAAAGTAGCAATCGCCGGTAGACATCACAATTCCGTCAGGAATCTTATGAGAGCCGGGTTATCGCGCCATCGCTTTTTCCCGCGGCGCGGGCTCAGTTTGTCGAGCTGAGTACGAAAGCGCTCCGGAGTCAAAGACAGATAGCGATCTGTCGAGCCGAGGCCAACTTGTCCTATATAGGCCGAAAGAGCGGGAATCATCCGGTTCAGGTCCGCGCCACGCTTGATCCATGCGGTTAGTCGATGTACTGCAAACGTATGTCTTAAATCATGCAGCCGAGGCTGATAGCGCGCGCCATCATCGCGAGCAATGCCAGCCATTCCACGAAGTCTTTGAAATGTCTGACACGCGGCGCGTTCTTTGAGAGGATTTCCTTGTTTAGTGAGAAAGAATTCCGGGGCATTCATCCTGCCCTTTCGGTGATTCGTGGTGTGATATCTCCGCAGCACCTTATACAGGTCTGGGCCAATCGGAATCTCCCTCGAACGATTGAACCGAGTGCCGCGGATGGTTATTGTTCTTCGTTTGAAATCTACGTCCCCACGAAGAAGCCGGCGAGCCTCACCGACCAAGGCTCCCGTGCCGTAGAGGAACAGCAAGAATGTTCGAAGAGTGCGGGCATCGATTTTGCAGAAGCTCTTCTCCTGACAGGATCGAACCGTGGATAGGAGAAGGCGAATCTCGCTCCGCGAGTAGATGTATGGAACAAATGTCGTCACAACAGGCGGTCGGGGAGGCGGCATCGGCAACGCGGGTACTGCGTTCCGCGCCACCCAGAACAGGAAAAAGTGCCTCAGCAGGCTATATTTTTGACGCCACGTGACTGGCGAAGTGTGGGGCCCATCGAGGAACGATGCTACTTGACGTTCTCGTATGCTGCTCAGTTCTACATCGCCGGCATATCGGCAGAATGCCGAAAGGCTCTTAATGCCCTTGGCATAGGTCGCTCCGCCGAGGCGTTTTCCATCTACGTAGGTCTGAACTCCATCGAGTAGTTTCATCGCACACCAGCCAGGCTGAAAGCGGCGACCTTACGTAGCGAGCGAGGGTCGTACCTCGCATAAATGCCGATTGACTTGATGCTGCGGTGACCGAGGAAATCCGCTATTTCGCGAAGGGATGCGCCTTTCTGGAGTAAGCGAGTGGCGCAGGCATGTCGAAGCGAGTGAGGGCCAACATGTTCCAACTCGATTCCCAACTTCTGCATTCTCTTGCCGACGATCTGCCACATTGGGCCAGGGCCAATCCGTCCGTGCGGCGGATACTTGGACAGAAAGACGTGACGGCTTGAACAGCGTTTCCTGCCTTTCTGGAGGTACTGAATGATCGCTTCGCCGACCTCATATTGAATCGGATATTGCTGGACTCCGCCTCGCTTGGCGCGCCGTACGCTGAAGGTCTCATTGCGCCAATCGAAATCGGTCAATTGAAGCCCGGCCACCTCGCTACTCCGGAGCCCGTAAATCGCAAACAGCAGAAGAATCGCCTTGGCGCGAAGGTCGCTAGGTGACGATCCACTCGCGGAGTCGAGTAATCTCCGAACCTCCGCCCACGTTGGAGCTTTGGGCAGGCCATCGTATTTCGGAATTCTCGGACTGCGAATTCCCAACGCCAGTCGGGGAACACACCAACCTCGGATCTCTGCATATCTAAAGAAGGACCGCAGAGCCTGGCATTGGGATGCGATACTTCGAACCGACCAGCCCTCCTGACGCTTACTGGCCAAGAACTCATCTACGTCCAGCAACGAGACCGTTTCAAGACTCTCATGCCGCTTGCCGAACCATTTCAGAAAATTGAACGCCCTGGAGCTGTAGCCGCGCACCGTATCCGGAGCAAGTCCGCGAGCAGAACGCATCGCGTCGATAAACTCCGCGATCACTCGATGAAACCGATTCGGCGGCGGAGTCGCCAACTGCTCGTGAAAGCGCAACCACTTTTGCGCTACTTGAACGAAAACCCTTGGTGACCCTCTGGGGCTCACCTTTTTTCGAAGCGGCCCTTCATATGCCGCCCATGATTTCCCAGCCGCTTCAATCTCCCGCGGTGGAACAATGCGCATCGAGTTCATGTTCATCACGCGCACTACATGGATTAGGTAGGCTGCGGTGTTCCTTACGGACACTCGGCTGTATCCTTGCTGCAGGAGATGTATGAGGTATTGCTCCCGCTCTTTCAGCAAGGGAGCCGATTCATGGCGAAGTCGAACACTTGGCCAGGGCGATATGGTTTCGATCACGTGATGCGTCCACCTTTCTTTTGAGGTGGACGCATCTTACGGGAGTATGAGCGAAACTGGGGAGGGTTGTGTTGATGAATCGCACGCCGCGGAGTCCAGCTGGTCCAGATGCCCCAGTGAGCTAGTCAGTTCTTCCGTACCGCATCGGATAAGAAACTGTGCGGTTGCATCGAGTTGATCGTGGAGTCGCGATGAGTCGGAGCGGTCTGGCCTGGGAACGTAAACGATCATTCCTTGTCGCGCACGGGTAAGCAAAACTCGGTAGCCGTTCACACGATACTTGTGTTTCTGTGGGTCTTTGTTTGCCTTCCATGTCTTTCCGTTGAAGTTGCGGCTGCACCACTCCGTTCCGCCCCACAGAAGATCCTCGCCCCAACAAATGCCTATCCAGTCGAGTTCCAGTCCTTGAATCTCGAACTGAGTGGCCGCCACCTCAAGTTTGGAGGAGGCTCGCACATCGTTACAATATTTATGGTCGCAGCCTGCCTCTTCGCACGAGTCACGATCGAGAAACCATCTCTCCCACTCGAAGCGCTGGTGAAAATCAAAGGAGGTCTCGAGTCCATCTGACCGTAATCTAGCAGCTCCAGAACTCGCGACCAGGCCAGCCCTAGTCAGACCTCTACGCTTCTCTCGTAGCCACTGGCGGACAGTGGAGATGTCTCTCGACACCACGGGAGGACTGGACATCTTTTGGGCAATGTCCTTTGCTGCCGAGTGATCTCCGCGGAGAACGGCATCCACCCACTCGGACATCTGCGTTGCCCTTATAGAGCGGTTGCTGACTTTCAAGTGAAAATGTTCAATCGTCGAAATCCGATTTGGCCGCGGGGCGTCTTCCGAGAACAAAGAGAACGAACCACCAGACGTATCGTTTAGAACCTCGGGCGACGCGTATATGTTCCAGCCTTCAAAACCTTGAAGAGCAACTCCCCATTCCGGCAGGCCGGCTTCACCACGATTTATTTCTTGGCCCCCTCCGACTAGACACACCAGCACGCACCATCCGGCATGACGATTCATGACGTCCATCATCATGTGAGCTTCGGATACTGTGGGCCGGCTAGCACGCTCGTTCTGCTTGGAATCCCATGCCCGCTGAGCCTCGTCGAAGACAATGACCCTTTGTGCGGGCGTTGGAGCCTGGTCTTTATAGTGATCGTCCGCAAAACGGTGGACGCTCTGGATAAATGCGTGCACCGCTGTTTCGGCTGCTCTGCGAGTCCTTCGATTCCCAGCAATGTGAGCCCGGCGAACGTCGTCGCGGATCAATGCTTCTCGCAAGATCTTTACTAATGGTCCATTCCCCGATAGGAACGAAGCGGTCTCTCGTATGTCCGGGTGATGGACGGCGTTCAGGCCGACAAGAGTCTTGCCAGAACCGGGGACCCCGGTAATGAAGCAAATTGACTTTTCGTTTCTCTCGCGGGCCCGACGCACTATGGTCGTGAGAGATGAAATAGCTTTGTCGAGATCCTCTCTAGCCGCGCAGGCGTGCCCAATTTCGAAAACCTCGTTCTCAGAATAAAGTCTGACTGCCGCGTCAATGATCGGCGGAATCGGATGGAATATCCCGGCATCCCACACCGCTGGGTCAATGGGTAGCGAGCCAGAGTGGCGTTCCTCGCGAGCGATCCTGATCAGTACATCGCCAACTTCGCTAGTATTGGCCCGTCGAGATGGGCGTACAACATCGTCAGCAAACGGCCTGGCGCCTGCGGATGAAACGTGCCCATCGGAGATGACCACGGGAACAACAGTTCGATGAGCACTCGGTTCATGAAAGCAAGCCAGATTGATGGCGTAGTCATCAACTTGGCGCTCGGCTGTGGTCGCAGAGAGCCCAGTCTTCGTCTCGATTGCAACGATTACGTCGTGCATCAAAATCACTGCGTCGATACGCTTGCCGACACGCGGGATCGGGTACTCCAGTAGAAGTTCGAACCGAGCCGCCTCGGGTAGTTCCGAAATTAGTTGCCGACATCCCTGGACCAATGGCGGAAGTTGAAGTTCCCAAGCTTCTACGGCCTCGGGTTCGAGGGGGAACCGGGCCTTACGATTTGCGACGGCGAGGACTCCTATGATCGAACTCGCCGTGTCAGTAACGAAGGTCCCGAGTGGCGCTCGATAGTAGGCGGGCATTGCAAGACAGGATGCCAGGTTCCCCTGCTATGGTCCAGCTTGAACTTGGAACTCAGAAGCAGGAGCACCCGCGTCGATCCGAGTCTACGAGTTTGTCAGGGCTTCGTGTGGAACAGATGGCGTTAATTCCCGTGCGATGGACGGCCCATTCAGGGCGATGCTGAGTTCCGCAATTTGAGGTCGATATTTGTGCGCTTCTCGGCCCTCCCAAGTTGAATTACGGTGGCCTTTTCTTTGGTCCCTACGCCGGGATAGTAGATGCGCGATCTCCATTCCGGAGTATCTGACTGAGCTTGAATACCGACGCCAACCAAATATCGGTCTGGTTCCAATCCTCTCGCTTCGAAGTAGCCGTGATCATCAACGTAGGCTGATTTAGAATGCGACCCGTCCTCTGAAGTTATGTCAACCCACGGGTGAATTTTGAACGGCCTTCCGTCCACGGACTTGATGTGGCCGGAAATTCTGCCGTCTGCCTGAAGCTCGAATTCATAGGAGGTGCAGCCCCGCGGGTGAACCGTCGTAGGCCCGTCCTCAGCCCATAATCCTGCTGCAGTATTGGCGGTCAAATGGTAGGAGCCAGCAGGCAGCGGCTCGAATTCGTATTTCCCATCGGCGTCCGTAAGTGTGGAATACTCCGTGCCATCCGACGTTCGCTTGGCGATCAACTTGTGATTCGGGACATCGACGTATTCCGTCCCCTTGACGCCATCATGATCGAACCTGACGCTCGTCTGTACGAATCCAGTGATAATCCCTGAATCCGTCATCGCTGCCAGACGTCGAAGTTTGATGATGGATGGCTGTGCCTCAGCGATTGGGGCGCTAGGGCACCCGTAGCTCAGGATGAGTTCCTTGGTCTTTTCGTCCCGATACAAATAGAACAGCCACTCGTCTCCGGGCAAAAGTTCAGGAAGGCAGGCGCCTTGGTTTGTGGTTACCTCCACGCGGCTGGCATTGTCACCGAGAAAGACCTCATGTGGGCTTAGTTGCAGGTCCCTTTCGGTTTCTGATATCTCCGTGACAGACAAGACCGACCCCACGAATATGTACACATAGTTGCCGTCAGTCCCGCAGGGGCTGCCCCATCCGCGGAGCCCGCTCAGCATGCATGTGATCGTTTTTCCACGGTACTCGCGTTCCTCAATAATTTGCCCGGAAACACAGGGTATCGCGCAGATGAGGGCGGCCGAGACTCCCATTCCAATGATCCATCTTGGCAACATAACACCCGTAATTATAGCTTCGCCTCCGTTTGCTGCGGGAACTGACGGCGCAAGGGCAAAATGGCTCAACATCCCAATAGTGCAAGTACTGGCCCGCCAAAACGCAAAATCGCTCACCAACTGTCCGATGATCGGTGTCTAATGTGGATGTGGTAGTGTGCGCGTCAAAGGCATCTGCACTAGGGTAATAACCCCAAGAGGCTTGAGGTATGCGTCGGAAGAGTTCTCTGATTTCCGTTGGCGGGCTTCTCGCAATTCTCTCAGTACCAACTATTGCGCTCGACAATGCCAACTCGCACGGCGCACGTCCTGAGGACCTCGAAGGGCGCGAATGGCTGATATCGAACTACTTTATTGACAAAGAACAGACGTGGCCGTTTCGCAAAATCGGACAAAAGGGTGACGCATATATCAGCTTTGAAAGTGGGGCACTGAAAGGCTCGCCTGGCTGCGGACGGTTTACTGGTACATACCACAGATCGGGTGGACAACTTAGCATTTCAGCGGAATGGACGGATCAGAAGGAAATGCCTTGTGGTAGCGATGAGAGGAAAAACGCCGAGCAGATTCTGAAGTCGCTCACGAACGTAAGGGGGATTCTCATGGCGCCCTCATACTGGCATTTGGATGCTCTTCTGCTGGCGGACGCGAAGGGCTCGACCCAAGTCACCCTATCACCGATGCAGCCCGGAAAGGACCTTTCTGAGCTTCAAGATAGCTTCTGGTATCTAGCGAAACTCGAAGGCTCCCATGCCGACTTTTCGGGAATCATTGTCGAGATTGGGAAGGGAAACCTCGGTTTCAGTACAACTTCGTACTTCGCCATGTATCCCTTCGAGTACAACTTGTCGGGTATTGAGTTCTCTCCGACCGCTCCGCATACGGCTTCGTCCAATAACAGCCAGTCCTGGCGGGACCAACGGGTCGCACAGTTGTTCGCCAACGCTCTTCGCAAGACAAGTTTTTATGATTTCAGCCAAGGAACTTTGACTTTTTCCGGCAAAGATCGACAAGCAATTGTCGTGCTCAATTCCCTGCAGCAGCAGGGTATTGAAAACCGCAGGTGGCGAATCGCCAAGTATCGTGGCGACGGAAGTCAGCATGGCGATGAGGAAGGTTTGATTGATGCCACTGAGCCCTCGGAAATCACATTCCTACATGGCCGGGTTGAAGGATCGCCAGGGTGCGGGGGTTGGGTAGGAACCTACAGACTGTCCGGTGACCATCTCATAGTCCAAGCGCAATGGGTTCTTGCTGGATTTTGCTACCCGGCAGGGTTCGCGCAAGATCACCTGGTTGAGGATGCTTTTAAGGGGGAACTTCGAATAGAAGAAAAGGGCGATCAGATCCTTTTGCGGGACATGACCGAGAAAGCGCGAATTTTGCTCGTTCCCTAGAGTCCTTTCCAAAAGCAAAGGCGGGGACACTGCTGCCTCTTGCAAAAGTCGGCAGCGCGTTGTCGAGATCGGAAACCAATTCCCCTAAGATGCTCGATTTCACGGTAGAATACCCCAGCCACTTCTCTGCAGGGTTCCCCCATGCTGTCGCAGTTTTCTGTAATCCCGCCTTTGAGCGAATCCCCACAGGAGGTTCCGTTCTATGTCTGCCCAGCCAGCGAGTTTCACCAGATCGTTCTCGAACGCCGCGTGGTCCTTTGCTAGAAACATCAATTCGATCCTGCCGCACGGCAAGCTTCCGCAGCCGTCTTGGGCGCCGGGCCGTCTTCCCAGAAGCTGGGAGCGGATTCCCATGGCGACCGGCGTTCCAAGGCGAACCCTGTCACTCTGCCCCGAGTGCAATCGAGAAGCTGTCAGCGGTGTGATCACGGGTGAGACAGGTGTCGCAGACTTCAGGGATAGGCCTGGAATCATCGAGGCGGAGATCGTGGAGGAAGCTGGGTGCATCCTCATGCGCAAAGCTTGCGAGAAACATGGCCCGTTCGAAGACGTGCTCTCGAATCATCCGGCTTTCTTCAAACGGATGGAGAGTCTGGGATTCGGCAAGGACTTCAATTGTGCCGGCGATGAAAAGGTTCACAATCATGGCGCAAACAGCATCAAGACAGGCCGCGGCACCTATTTGATTGTCGACCTCACCAACCGCTGCAACATGTTCTGTTCGCCTTGCTACATGGATGCCAACGCCGCCAGCTACGTCCACGAATTGGATATGCAGGACGTGACGGCTCTGTTCGAAAGAGCAACGTCCTTCAAACCTCAACGCGAGATTAACGTTCTGTTCTCCGGAGGAGAAGCAACACTCTCGCCGATATTCCTGGACGCCGTCCGGCATGCGAAGAGCAAGGGCTTCCATCGCCTACATGTCGCCACCAATGGAATTCGCTTTGCCCAAGAGAAGGATTTTGCGGTCAAGGCAAAGGCGGCTGGACTCCATGCCGTATATCTCCAGTTCGATGGGGTTACCGAAGAGAAGAACCGTCATCGCGGGATCGGCAACTACATGGACGTGAAGCGGGGTGCCCTCGACAACGTCGCCGCCGCGGGAATGAAAACCACGCTGCAGGTGACTGTGGAGAACGGACTGAATAATGACAGTGTTGGCGACATCATCCGGTTTGTGGCAGATCATGTCGAGAAGATCCATGGGATTATCTTTCAACCGGTTATGTTCTCCGGGCGGGATGAAGACATTCCCGCTGACGAGCGTTACGCAAGGCGGTATCCGGTTTCACAAATCGCCTACGACTTGCAGGCTCAAACTTCATTTGGCTGGGAACCGATGCGCGACTGGTTTCCCGTCTCTGCCTACGCGGTGTTCGCCAATCTGTGCGATGTGCTTCATCCTGAAGCGGCACTAGGGAGCCTCTTTTGCGACATCCATCCCAATCAAGGAATTTTCTCCCCGATCCTTATCAATTCGCGGACGCGAGAAATTGTCCCCCTCGCAAAGTTCTTCGACGTGCAGCAATTCTTGCATGATGTTTTGGACATCACAGACCTCGGGAGAGGACCCGCGATCACGAAAGCAATGGTTGCGCTCTCAGCCGTACGCAACTTTCATCGGACCGCGGCTCCTGCCGATTTTGGGCTTGACCAGCTTCGCCGATTGCTCTCGGACTGTTTTTATCGAGTTGCCGGCAGCGGTCAAAGCTGGTCGGAGCGAGCGTATTCATACGTAGGTTCTTGGAAACTCGTGATGATTACCCCGATGAGCTTCCAGGATCTCTACAACTACGACCTTGCAACGATGTCCGATTCAAAGACTCCCGTGGCAACCCAAGAAGGCGAAATCACGTTCTGTGCATATAACGGAGGGCGTTGGCGAAAGATCGTGGAGCACTTGCACCAGACCGCCAGCTTACCTGAGTGGAAACGGATGCATGGCCGGCAGCCTATCTACGCCAAAGGCAAAGAGGTCGGTTTGGGCGCAGGGAAGAATGCGAAGGCTGAGTTGGTCCAGATTGAGAAGCAACGAACACCAGCTTGATTTGCGAAGGTGAAGGACGACCGTGACAGACGCCGAAAACCAATTTCTGGAGAATATGCCCGGCGAGATCGAGGAAGTGCTCCAGTGGTATGCGGATGGACACTCCGAGGCCCGAGCTAGCGAAAGTATGACCGAGTTTGCCGGACAATTCTTGGGAGGAATGTACGAAGACGGAGCGGTTATTCCGACGAATCTCCTTGCCTCGGCTCCCGAGGTCCTGGCCCTCACACTCCTGCAACATCGGACCAGTCCTCTGAGTGCTGGAGCGTGGGTCAACTTGGGTTTCGCACTTCGGCGCGCGGCCCTTCACCGAGCCAATGACCCAGAGGAAATGAACCGAGCGCGAGTGCGCTCCGCAGTGCAGGCATTCGATCGCGCGCTACAACTCGACCCGGACAACAACGGCAAGAACATCAGGGTCTGGACAGGAATGTCGTTGGCCTACCACATGCTTGCCATGTACGAGAAGGAGCTTGAGTGCTGCGCCCAGGCTCTCGAATCCGATAGATCTGATCCGAAACTTTGGCTTTTGTACAGCTTCGCGCTGAAGGCCGCAGGCAGGGAGGAGGAAGCCCTGTCCACAATGAGTGACGCCTACGACGCATACATACGGGGAGGTAAACCCGAAGAGCTCAGGGAAGTCTTTGCCGATGTGCAACCGATAACTCAACGGCCCTGCCGGCAGAGGATGGCGCAATGAAATCTGTCGGCGGAATACATCGGACCCGGTTGGCAGCGTCGAAGGTCCATCGCCACGTTGTGAAGGAGGCCCGGCGCACCGTCCAAAAAATGGGATGGCAGGTTCCTGAGGACGGCATTTCGCCGACGCTTGTCGGCGCTATCCCACTCCCGTTTCCGGTTCCCGACTCGTTCGAGGCTGCTTTCGGTTACAAGGGAAATCTACGGTTTGCACAGTTCGGGTACGCAGCCCGTTCCCCTCAATTTGGGTACAGCGACGGGGGCGACGATTTGCCTTCGGACGGTAGCCTGTGGTCTTGGTTTCTACACCACCCAGCGGTAGCCCCGTACTTGCCCGAAAGCCGTTATCCCACGCTGTTTGGGAAGTTCCCCTCCGGATACGAACGGCCCCCGCTTGAACAGATCATGAGAGGCGGAGTTGAGCTGCCAACCTGCCACTGCCTGCTGCTGGATAGACGAGACCGCCAGGCATACGTTTCTGAACGCGATCAGGCAATGATCCTGTTTGCGCTCATGGAGCCGGACGATGGTGACGCCCATAACGTGTTCGTCGATGGGATGCTGATGAGTCCCGGCAGTGAGAACTACAGAGTGGCGCCGCCCCCAGGGGTTCTAGATGAGTTTCGGCGGTTTATGGATAGCCGGGTTCAGGCTTCCAACGGCGCCTGAGTCAGGCTTACTGGGGTTCAATACAGATCGGGTTCCGGGTAAGGTTCGAAAGACGCTGCTTCGCAGCGGCTGAAGAATGACACGTCACCCCAGAATGGGAGCTGCAGGCTAACTTTTGGTTACCGTACGCGAACTATTTGAAAAAGCAAGAGATTGCGTCGCGGTGACGTTTAGGAAGGCGAATTCATGGTGAAGCCGAATCTGCGCACCAAATCCATAGGAACAAAGGTCAGCGAAGAGGAATTTGCCCGGCTGGAGCAAGCCGCCCAGAAGGCCTCGAAGACGTTAGGGGAATGGTGCCGCGAGGTGATGCTAGGCAGCGCGAACGGCCACCCGGCAAACGGGAGCCGAGGAGAGGCTGGAGCCGAAGCGGTCATGGCTGAGGTCGTTGCCCTCCGGGCCATCCTCCTAAATGTCCTTTTCAAGCAAGCGAACGGGGAACGGCTGACGACCGAGGAAATGCAGAAACTGATCAACCGGGCAGATTCGGACAAGTTCAAGAAGGCGCGCGAGCGCCTGGAGCAGACAACGCATCCGAAACAAAGCTGAGGGAAGTGGGTTCGGTTTGGAGTGGGGTGAGCCGTGACAAGAACGCATCGCGCCGGTTACGGGGGAATCCGATGGCCACTATTGAGCGTCGGGGTGGCACTGATGGCTGGGGTGGTGGGAATTGCAGTCTTCACGTATCAGGAGTATCAAATCTGGACTCCCCTGCAACAGTGGTACTTCAATGAGTATTCGTTGACGCATAATTTCCCAACCCAACACGGAAACTACTGGTTGCTGACGAAAACTGACCGGGCGGGGCACCACAGTGTTGCCAGCAACAGCGACGTGGTTCCCGACTTCCGAGGACGGCATAGTTTATTCCCGTTTGAGCTGTCCCAACAGGCACGGCAGCAAGGTGCCGTTCAGCTGAATCTTGAAACAGTTCACTACAGCAGTGCTCAGATGGAGCAGATTCTCCGTGAACAGATTTTCGCTGGCCAATCGACCAATGATTTACTACGTCCGAGTTCGGTCAGTGCGCTAGGGTTCTTCGTGGTAGGTCTACTGTTCGTCATCCTCCGGGGCCGTGTCCATCGCCGCCGCCACAAAGATGAAGGAACAAGGCTAAAAGGACCAGAAATGGTCACGGTTAAAGAATTCAATCGTCGCGGTGCCGCGGACGGCATCGACTTCCTGACTACTGAGAAGAAGTCGCTATCTATCCCGCGCGCTCTGGAGAGTAGTCACATCATGATCATGGGTGACACGGGTGCCGGAAAGAGTGTTTTGCAGAGACGCATCCTCACCCAGGTTGCGGAGCGTGGGGAAACGGCAATCGTGTACGATCCAGCGCTCGAATACACACCTCAGTTCTTCAATGCAGATCGCGGCGACGTCATTCTTAATCCTCTCGATGCAAGGTGTCCGTATTGGTCGCCCTCGGATGAAGTACTCCACGATGCTGAAGCTCTCACGCTGGCAACGTCACTCTTCCCAGAGAAGCCACACGAGAATACGTTCTTCGTCGAGGGGCCACGAAAGATTTTCGCCCACTTGCTTACGTTGAAGCCAACACCTGACGAACTGGTCCGGTGGATGAGTCATGAAGAGGAGTTGGACCGACAGGTAAGGGGCACCGAGTTGGAAGCATTTGTGTATCGCGGAGCCGGTCCACAGCGTGGAGGTGTTCTTGGTGCGCTCAACATGGTTGCGGGGAGTCTGAAGCTCCTACCGCGAGAGAGCGACGCGAAGCAACGCTGGACTACTGAGGAATGGGCGCGAAAAAAGACCGGTTGGCTGTTCTTAACTTCCACTCCGAGATTTCGGGAGCGTTTATTGCCGCTCACCAGCCTTTGGCTCGACACGCTAGTGCTTCGCTTGATGAACCAAGGCGATCCTGCCGTGCGTCACGCATGGTTTGTGCTCGATGAACTAGCCAGCCTCCAACGATTGCCACAATTGCACACTGCCCTGACCGAGAACCGAAAATCAGGAAATCCGGTTGTGATCGGTTTCCAGGGGCGAAGCCAGCTCGAGGTGCGCTACGGGCACGAAGCCGAGTCAATGCTGTCCCAGCCGGCGACCAAGATTTTTCTGCACACCAGCGAGCCCCGTGCTGCGAAGTGGATCTCGGACACGATTGGCGAAGTCGAGATGGAACGCCTGAAGGAGACGGTGAACACGCATCCTCTCAAGCTCACCAAATCCAAGAGCTATCACCTTGAAAGACGAACGGAGCCGCTCGTGCTGCCGTCGGAAATCAGTGGGCTCGAGCGGCTGCATGCATTTCTCAAAGTCGGCAATATGGTCGTGCCATTTGCTTTTCCCTACACAGCGCCGCTGAAGTCTCAACAGGGATTCATCCCTAGAGCAAGCTCTCCTCGAGTGATCGAAATGGAGAAGAGGTCATCTGAGCCAACGGTAGTTCCGGCCAGCCAAGAGACTAGCCCGCGAGGATTGGAAGAAAGCCCGAAGGGGATAGCTGCCGGTCAAGAACCTTACTTCGAGTGAATGAATTATGCTCACGATCTCCAAACCGCTCAGCGCTGGTCAAGCCCAGACATATCACAAGGAAGAGTTCGCCAACGCCCAGGACAATTACTACTCCGAGGGCGACCGCATACGCGGCGAATGGCATGGCAGACTGGCCCAGGAGTGGGGGCTCCGCGGAGAGGTACAGGAGGAGCACTTCCAGCGCCTCGCCAACGGGCAGCATCCAGTAACGGGTGAACAGCTCGTGCGGCACCAAACCGCGCGTGAATACGTCAATGCCCGAGGTGAGACGGTCAGCACAATGGAGCATCGCGCCGCTTGGGACGCGACGTTCTCGGCTCCTAAGAGCGTATCGTTAACCGCTCTCGTGGGTGAGGACGAAGCCGTCCGGCAGGCCCATAGGGATAGCGTGAAAGTTGCACTGAACGAAATGGAGAGGTTCGTTCAAGCGCGCATGGGCGGCAATCGTCTCCCGGAAACGACCGGTAAATGGGTCGCAACCACCTTCGAGCATGACAGCGCGCGACCGGTTAACGGATACGCAGCACCGCAATTGCACACTCATGCTGTGTTCTTCAATCTCACGGAAACGAAGAATGGCGAAGCGCGAGCCTTGCAACCCCATGAACTCTACCGATCTCAACAGTATGCGACCGCGATATACCGCTCAGAGCTAGCGCTCCGCCTCAAAGGTCACGGCTACGAGATCGAAAGGGGAAAAAGTGGACAGCCGGAAATTGCCGGCTACACACGCGAGTACCTTGGTGCTTCGAGCCCCAGAAGTCAGCAAATTCAGGCCTACCTCGAACAGCAGGGCGTGAAAGGCGCAGGCGCAGCGCAGATCGCGGCACATCAGACACGAGACGATAAGTTGCCTGGCATCGCGCACGTGGAAATGCAGAGAATGCATAAGGAAATGGCCGAGCGATTCGGAAATCAGCCGGAGCAGGTAGTCCAGGCCGCTCATTCCAACGAAGTCGAAAGACATGTTACGAGTCGCCAGCCCTTGGAATCGGCGCTGACGTACGCCCAGGACAAAAATCTCGAAAGGCAGGCTGTGACTGACGAGCGCGACCTGATGCGAGATGCGCTGAAACGCTCAATGGGCGAAGCTAGCTTCGGAGAGGTTCGAGAGAGATTCGAAAAGCGAATAGAATCAGGCTCCCTGATAGAAGTCGAAGGCAAATCCCCGGCCCGCGCGTTCACCACTGAAAAGATGATCCAGTACGAACGTGACAACGTGAGTGAAATGCGAAAAGGCCAAGGCCAACACGGTGTTCTTGTGAACTCCGAAACATGGCAGTCTGTGAAGCACAATCACACTCACTTGAGTGCTAGCCAACGAACAGCTGTAGAACAGACCCTGGCCACTCGGGACAAGATCGTGGGACTTGAAGGCGTAGCGGGTGCTGGCAAGACCACTTCGTTGAGTGCAATCCGCGAAGCCGCGGAACGAGAAGGCTACCAACTGATCGGACTTGCTCCCACATCGCGGGCCGCTCACAAGTTGGCGGAATCAGGAATTGAGTCGCACACCTTGCAACAGCAGCTGATTCGGAACGAAGCTCCAACTGATGGGCAGAAACGGATTTTCGTTATCGATGAATCGAGCCTTGCAAGCACGAAACAAATGAACGAATTTTTTCACCGTCTGCACTCATCAGACCGGGTTCTTTTGGTTGGCGATACGCGGCAACATGAGGCGGTTGAAGCGGGCAGGCCATATAAGCAACTGCAAGAAGCGGGCATGCAGACGGCCAGGTTGGGTGAGATTGTGCGCCAGAAGGACCCGAGCCTGAAGGAGGCGGTGGAGCAGCTCGCCCGCGGAGACGTTTTCGGAGGAGTAGCGAGTCTCGACCAGCAGGGCCGTGTGCACGAGATCGTCAATCACCAAGAGCGGATGAGCGCAATAGCCCGCGACTATTCGCGACATCCAGAGGGGACCTTGGTAATCTCGCCCGATAATGAATCTCGACGCGAATTGAATTCGCTGATTCATCGCGAGTTGCAGAATCGTGGAGACGTCAGCAACGACGAACGCAAACTCCGGGTGCTGGAGTCGCGTCAGGAGATGACGGGAGCAGACCGGCAGTGGGCCGGACAATACGAGCCTGGAGACGTGCTTCGATACTCGCGTGGCAGCAAAACTGAGGGCATCAAGCCGGGTGAATACGCACGGGTCACCGGCGTGGACGAGAAAGAGAATCGGCTAACGATCGAACGCGAGGAGGGCACTCTGAAAACCTACGATCCGCGACGCCTCTCGGGTGTCTCGGTACACCGCGAAGCCGAACGCGAATTTTCAAATGGCGACCGCGTTCAGTTCACGGCGCCATCACGCGAACTGCACGTTGCTAATCGTGATCTCGGCACTGTCGAACACGTCAACTCTAATGGCGACCTTAGAATCCGGATGGACTCAGGCCAGGAAGTCCGATTCAACATCCGCGAGCACCCGCACCTTGACTATGGTTACGCAGTGACCAGCCACAGCAGCCAGGGGCAAACCGCGGATCGAGTGCTGATCCATGTGGACACCGAGAAAAGCGAACTGTTGGTCAACAATCGCTTCGCATACGTGTCCGTTTCACGGGCTCAACACGACGCCCACATCTACACGAATGACGGGAGCAAGCTTTCCCGTAGTCTCAGTCGCGAAAGTTCGCAACGTACAGCAACAGAGGTGGAGCAACAGCCGGCTGCCGCGAAGGCCGAATCGATCAACCCGCGAGGGGGACGGCCCGCCGAAGAGGAGCAAGGTCATAGTCTCGGAATAGGGCTCGTATGAGATGCGATAACGGGGAATTGACCTACGGTGCGTGTTAGCATGCACCACTGGTTTGCCCGCAATCCAGCGGCGATAGCCGAGATCAGCTGAACACTGGCCGCTTTACGGTATCGATCCACTTCTGTTGTCCGCCGTTGTGGATCACGCCCAGTTGAATCTCGGTAGATCACGTTTTTTCTTTGCCATCATTACGCAGCGAAAGGTGGCGGATTGCATGCTGTACGATTTCCGTTTTCAGACCGAGTTCCTTTGCGATTACCTTTTCGTCTGCGGTCGCCCCAGGTGTGGCTGGAAGGCGCTGATGTATCTTTTCGAGTATTTCCGCAGACAGTACTTTTACGTTCCTCGTCTTGGAGGGCGTCACTATCAGTAGTTTATCTTGCTTCGCTAGAGCCTTTATCTTTCGCAGGTAAACGCGTAAGACGTTACTTTGACCTCTGAGCGAAAGCCTCACTTCTTGACCAGACACTGTCCGCTCCCGAATGAGATCCCGAAGGCAGTAGTACCGCTCATTGTAAAGAAAAAAAAACTCCGGCGAAGTCATAGCCTCAGCTTCAAGCGACTGGAGTTTCACATGTACAGCCATGTCGTTCAAGCCTCGACTAGATGAAGCAGGGATCGCGTTAGCGGCAAGGGAGCCGCCTCGTTTTACGACCTCGTGAGCAAATGACCTAATGTACTGAATCGAATTGAGCAAGTAGGGTTGATCCACCGAAACTCTGCGGGGCCCATAGCTGTATGAACGGCGATATTGATCGTCCGTATGCCCCAATCGGTGAACGAGTATGTGACGCCGATCGTGGATCTCTTTGAGGTTCTTGTAGCCAGGGATGCTCTTCAATTCAATGTTGAATCTTTGTTTATAAAACTTCGTCGCGACCTCGAAACCACCACTCGTGATCGCACGGCAATCGCGATCGACTAGTTTTGTGATCAATTCCGGGATCGTGCTTAACGAAGCAAGATACGCATACGGCAATTCGATCGTGGATTCGCGCTGCAAGAGATCTCGCCGGAGCGCATAAATGGACCGCACCACGTCGACGTGAAATACTTCGAGCGCTGAAACGAGGCGTACGAAGATCGTCTCGCGAAGTGTTTGGGGTAGAACGCCGTCGACCATTGCTTTAAAGTGGCCGGCGTTATGTGCTATTTCACGCTTCCATCCTGGTGTTTCGAACTCAACAGGACGATCGCTGCCGCGGGATTTTCGGTACCGATGCTTAGCTTCGCGTCTGTAGGTCACTATGCTTACGAAATATAACGTTTCGAGCCGCGTTATTTCAGCTTCGAGCTTGTTGAGCGCTTCATTTACGATGTCCATGCGATTCAATCACCTACTGGTCAGGACACGAATGTTGGGTCGGAACCGTGATTATTGGACGAGACCTAGTCGATGATATCAAGGTGCTTGCCGAGGCGTTTTGCAAAACGAGGTCCTAGGACAACGGGCAGTTACCGGATCGTCTTCAGCAGACGGTAGCGGTCGAGGGTGATTTCCGCGCGGATAACAGCGACGGCAGCTGGATAGCGAAGACGCGCAAATACGACCCAGGCATCTCGGTAGGCCTGCCAAGCTTCTTCCACGCTGGAAAGATGGTCGGCCGTGACGGCCCCCTGCTCGACCTCTTCCTTTGTCTGCGTTCGTAGTTGGTGGAGCGTCTTCTCATACTCGCGCAGCAGCAGGGCATCGGCCATTGTGATTTGATTGTCAGAAAGCGGGGGCCATTTCTTGCGTTCGAAGTGAACTATCTCGGTGTGAAAAATGTCTTTTAGAATGCCCTGTGAGCCGCTTGTTCGTATAACGCGGATGGTGCCGCCCTGATCCACCTCGGATACATGCGCCTCGACGTATGCGTTCTGAGCGGCAAGGAGCTTTTCGAAAGCTGCTCCTTGCTCTGGAGTCATAAACGATTTCAGTAAGTCGTAGTAACGGCTTCTGCGATCATTCTCGGCTTGGGATGCGTATCCACTACAGAAGTTCATCGTGAAGGTCGTCGCGGCATAATCGCAGAATTCAAAGGGTCTATGAGCGCGAGGTGAGCCGTTGAATTTCGTGAGGTTCGGCAGTGCTAGTCTTGCCATGCCTTCCTCGGACTCGCAGGCGAAGCGCATGGCTAGCGGGATGTTCCGCTTAACTCCAGTACCGTTGAAATAAATATCGGCGAGGATGAGCGAGCCACCGACGACCCATGCAATGGGCTCCTCCCGGTTTTGTCCGAGGTCAGCCTTCTGCGCAAGTCGCTCCTGCCATGCACATGCACGGGCTGCGGAGTAATTTGCTGGGCGCCCGATGCCGCGATAAGAGCGGTAAGAAGCACAAGCTGGGGGTGTCTTGGGGACAGGAGCTTTCTCTGCTTCTGCGGGTAGCGGAATAGATGAGTATGCGGAGCAGTCCGCGGGAAGCGCGACGGACGTGGTCTGGCCGTGAGCGACGGTCGCGAGTGCACAGTTCCCGAGAATAATAGCTGTTGTGAGACCAAAGAGTTCCGAGCAGAAATGGCGTGTACGGGACATTTGTGGGAAGTATATGCCGAGTGGATCACACTAAAGGACCGATCTCTGTTGCGAAGTTGTTGTTGGTGAAAGGCTGGGGAAGGATAGTCGCGACCTTAATGGCACCGCTCGCATTGATTCTGAGTCGCACAGTCGACCACTCGGAAGTCGGAACTCTGACTTTGACGCTGGCCACACCTTCCTCGACAGGGCATGACACGGTAGAACATCAATATTCCGGTCACTTCGTTGGCGTTTTTCAAGTGATCACTGAGCTGTGATCCGTTTGTGATCCGTTAGCGCTGCTTACCATCGTCTTCCACCTACTTTACGGTGCCCGCCGTGTTCTCTATGTCATTGAAACTACGTTATTAGCTGGATTCGAATCCCACTCTCTCCGCCATCCATTCTTGACTGCGGAGAAATTGACCGCATTCGGGATAAGCCCATGGGCGGGAAATTCTCGAACCATGAGGTACAAATCTCTAATGTAAGGAGCTGACC
>Ga0074046_10000987_pt1 | contig 26334 bp, 19 predicted proteins | sample BogForMeECP23OM3_FD_94441 | JGI IMG/M metagenome (GOLD analysis project Ga0074046, IMG submission 94441) | Bog forest soil microbial communities from Calvert Island, British Columbia, Canada - Bog Forest MetaG ECP23OM3 | ecosystem: Environmental > Terrestrial > Soil > Wetlands ...
CGTCATGATGGAAGCCGCGATCGAAGCGGGCCTGCACGTTATCGTCGAGAAACCGTGGCTCTGCTCGGCCGAGGAAACACGGCGTCTGGAAGCGCTTGCCAAAGCTCGCCAAGCATTGCTTGCAATTCACTATGAATACTGTCTGATGGACGCGGTAGAAGCCTGGCGGAGAAATTGGAACGACGGGACCGGACTACGCTTCGGCGGGCGCCTGAAGGTTCAACGTCCCAATCACCTCGGTCTCCCTGCGCTCGATAACTTAGGTTCGCACCTGTTCGCCATTCACCAGTATTGTGTCCCTGATTCGTCGATCATTGAAATCGATTGCGATTACAACCAGCCCGATGACCGGCGCGTGTGGCTGGAGAATCAGACCCAGAGAGTCGCAGAGATCGATCTCTTGGCTAACCAGGAACCGATCATCCAGCGCTTCATTGCGCGAGTAGAAGCCGCAACTGACGGAGAGAGCTTCCCTCTCGATTTGCGGTTTGCCTTAAAAGTCGCGCGGCGCTCCGCACTTTGGCGCCCGTAGCATCTACTCTAGCCTTTCCTATATTTGCTCACCGAGATGGTGTCTTCTGACGAAGCACCAGCCAGGGCTGATTTTGCTGCCATTCCAATTTGAATGCGCCGGTCGTTTCGTGGCTCGCGCCAATTTACCTGTGGGAGCATAAGCGCAAGGTCCACCCGGTCGCGGTATTTCATTGCGATGTTCACCAACGAATCCAGAAGAGACTCAGAAAGATTGTGTGGTTGCAGTCCCAAATCAATCAACTTTGAATGCTTGGCATTGTAGTAATGCTGTTCGGCTTCGACGCGTGGGTCGGGGATGTGGTCGATTTCCACGTTCAAACCCAGCGTTTTCCCCGCATGCTGCACCTTCTTCGCCAGATCCGACACCGAAAAATGTTCCGTGAACTGGTTGTAGACGCGGCATTCACCACGCGCCGCGGGGTTTAAGCAAGCCAACTCCACGCAGCGGACGGTATCGCGAATATCCAGAAAACCGCGTGTCTGGCCACCTTTTCCGTAGATCGTGAGAGGTTGACCGATTGCCGCCTGCACGCAGAACCGGTTCAGCACCGTCCCAAACACGTCATCGTAATCAAAACGGTTGATCAGCGCTTCGTCCAGCGCCACCTCATCCGTCATGGTTCCATACACCACGCCTTGATTCAGGTCCGTTGCTCGCAGGCCCCAAATCTTGCATGTGAACATGATGTTGTGGCTGTCGTGCACTTTGGAGAGGTGATAAAACGACCCCGGTTGCTTTGGAAAGGGCAGCACATCCTTCCGGCCGTTGTGCTCTACGGTTATGTAGCCTTCTTCAATGTCGATATTGGGCGTGCCGTATTCGCCCATCGTTCCCAGCTTGACCAAGTGACAGTCCGGAAGCACTTCGCGCATGGCAAACAAAACATTCAAGGTGCCTACCACATTGTTTACTTGCGTCAACACCGCATGCTTCCGGTCGATCATGGAGTACGGCGCGGAGCGCTGCTGGGCGAAATGGACGATCGTCTCCGGCGCAAAATCCTTCAGCGTGGGAAGAAGAAAGTCGTAGTCGGTCACATCTCCCACGAAGAGCTCGATCGTCTTTCCTGTTAGCCGACACCATGATCGAAGCCGGTCACTCAGCGGCTGGATGGGTGTGAGTGTCTGCGCGCTTAATTCGTGATCCCACTGCCGGCGCACAAAATTATCTACAATCGCGACAGAATGCCCTTTTGCTGACAAATAGAGCGCAGTTGCCCAGCCGCAGTACCCATCACCGCCCAGAACCGCTATTCTCATGTCATCCCCTTAGATACCGCACTCATATATTTTGAGGCTGGGTTAGTTGGACCAACTTCTATTCCCAATAATGGTGACTGTAGTTTCTTCCGATTGCAAATGCTTATTCGAGGCAAAATCCCGCACCAAGTATTCACAATTCTAGGGCTCTAGGGTCGCAAGTCAATCTGTTTTCGCTCGCTTGGGCTATTCGCCAGTCCTGACGTATTGGAGGCCACTCCCGCTCCTGTGATAAAACTACGCTATGCTCACTCCCTGGTTCGGCGAGTTCATGGGCACCATGATCCTCATCTTGCTCGGGGATGGAGTGGTGGCAGCCGTACTTCTCAGAAAATCCAAAGCGGAAAACTCCGGTTGGATGGTCATCACCGCCGGTTGGGCTTTCGCTGTCATGTGCGGCGTCTTCACCGCCATCGCTTGTGGTAGCCCTGAAGCACACATCAACCCCGCCGTAACGCTAGCTTTCGCCATTAGGTCGGGCAACTATTCTAACCTATTTCCTTTCTTTTTGGCGCAAACCTCTGGTGCCATAGTCGGGGCTTTCCTCGTATGGATTCATTATCTTCCCCACTGGCGAGAAACCCGTGAGCCCGCCGCTAAACTAGCCGTTTTCAGTACATCCCCGGCGATTCGCAATCTCCCCGCAAACTTTCTGAGCGAAGTGATTGGCACCTTCGTCCTGATTTTTGTGGTCTGCGCCATTTTCTCAAAGGAAGTCTCTTCCCTCGGCCCCGCGGCAGGTCTCGGACCGTTTCTAGTCGCCAGTCTCGTCTGGGGTATTGGCCTTTCGCTCGGAGGCACTACCGGCTACGCGATTAATCCCGCGCGAGACCTCGGCCCGCGTATCGCCCACGCCATTCTCCCGATTGATGGCAAAGGATCCTCAGACTGGAGCTACAGCTACATTCCGGTTTTCGGCCCTCTTGTAGGCGCCGCTATCGCCGGACTCCTGGTCAGATTACTCGCCTTCTAAGGAGCCGCCATGTCCGCCTATCTCGGAGCTCTCGATCAAGGCACCACCAGCACGCGCTTCATCGTCTTCGATCGCGCTGGCAGGATTGTCGCCTCCGCTCAGGAGGAGCACGAACAGATCTACCCTTCGCCGGGGTGGGTCGAGCACGATCCCGACGAAATCTGGCGCCGCACTCAAGATGTGATCCGCAGGGCCATGCGGCAGAAGATTCTTCAGCCGCAGGACCTTGCCGCCATCGGCATCACCAATCAGCGTGAAACCGTCGTCCTCTGGGACAAGAAAACTGCTCGCCCTCTTTGCAACGCCATCGTCTGGCAAGACACCCGCGTCGAAGGTATGGTCGCCGATTTCGCGCGGCACGGTGGCATCGATCGATTCCGTGCCAAAACCGGCTTACCACTCTCCACCTATTTCAGTGCGTTGAAAATTCGCTGGATTCTCGAAAATGTACGCGACGCCCGCAAACTCGCCGAGGCCGGGGAAATTCTTTGCGGAACCATCGACACCTACCTTCTCTGGCACCTTACTGGGGGCGTCAACGACGGCCTGCACCTCACCGATGTCACCAACGCCAGTCGCACGCAGCTCCTTAGCCTCTCCACCCTCCAGTGGGATCCGGAGATTCTTGCGGCTTTTGATATCCCCGTTTGTATGCTTCCACCGATCGCTTCAAGCAGCGAAATCTACGGTGAAGCCAAGCTCGATTCCATCGCCGGGGTGAAAATTGCCGGTGTCCTTGGCGACCAGCAAGCCGCCCTTTTCGGTCAGACCTGCTTTCAACCTGGCGATGCGAAGAATACTTACGGGACCGGCTGTTTTCTTTTGATGAACACCGGAACGCGGCCGGTGGCGTCTACTTGCGGCTTGCTCACTACCGTCGCCTACAAGCTCGGTAGCGCAAAGGCCGTCTATGCCCTCGAAGGCAGCATCGCCATCACTGGTGCTTTGGTCCAATGGCTGCGTGACAATTTCGGCCTCATCCAGAAAAGTTCGGAGATCGAAGATCTCGCACGATCGGTCCGGGACAACGGTGGCGTCTACTTCGTCCCGGCTTTTTCCGGGCTCTATGCGCCCTACTGGCGCAGTGACGCGCGCGGCGTCATCGCTGGCCTCACCCGCTTCGCTAACAAAGGCCACCTCGCGCGCTCCGTCCTTGAAGCCACCGCCTATCAAACTCGCGAAGTCCTGGAAGCCATGGAAAAAGATTCCGAGATCCATCTCTTCTCTCTCCGCACCGATGGCGGCATGGTCGAAAACGATTTTCTGATGCAATTCCAGGCGGACATCCTCAATATTCCAGTGCTCCGCCCCGCGATCAAAGAAACTACCGCGCTCGGCGCGGCCTATGCCGCAGGCCTTGCCGTCGGGTACTATTCCGATCTTCACGATTTGCGGCAGAATTGGTCCGCCGATCAAACCTGGGAGCCTCACATGGAAGAAACTCAGCGCCACGCCTATTACCGCCAGTGGAAAAAAGCCGTAACACGTTCTTTTGATTGGGTAGACTGAGCTATGACTAAAAAAGTGAAATGGGGTATTCTCAGCACCGCTTCGATCGCACAGCGCCGCGTCCTGCCGGCCATGCTGCATTGCAAACACGCGGAAATCGCCGCCATTGCTTCCCGCTCTGTGGACAAGGCGAAAGCCGTGGCCGCACAATTTTCGATCCCTAAGGCCTATGGTTCCTACGAGGAACTGTTCGACGACCCCGATGTTGAAGCGATTTACAACCCTCTTCCCAACCACCTCCACGTGGAATGGTCCATACGCGCTGCCAGTCGCGGCAAGCACGTCCTCGTTGAAAAGCCATTGGGAAGCAACGCCGCCGAAGCCCGCCGCTTGCTCCAAGCCCGCGACGAATATCACGTGAAAATCGGAGAAGCCTTCATGGTCCGCAACCATCCCCAATGGCTGCGCACCGCCGAACTTGTCCACAGTGGCCGAATCGGCAAGCTCCGTTCCGCACTTTGTTGCTTCAGCTATTTCAACGTCGATCCGGAAAACCCGCGGAATATCGCTGACAATGCCGGCGGCGCGCTCATGGACATCGGTTGCTATCCCATCAAGACTTCGCGCTTCGTTTTTGGTGAAGAACCTGTCCGCGCCTTCGCCTGCATCGAACGCGACCCAAGCTTCAAAACGGATCGCCTCACCTCCGCCATACTGGAATTTCCCACCGGCCAATCCGTCTTCACCGTTTCAACGCAACTGGTTTACTACCAGAAGATGCAATTCTTCGGGGATGCCGGCCGCATTGACATCGAAATCCCTTATAACGCGCCCATCGACAAGCCGACGCGCATTTTCATCGACGACGGCAAAGACCTTTACGCAGGCGCTAGTGCCGTGATTGAATCCTTGCCCATTTGCAACCAGTTCACGATTCAGGCCGATCTTTTCTCCGCGGCCATCCGCGACGACACGGAAGTCCCCAATCCACTCGAGGACTCCATCTGCAACATGGCCGTCATTGACGCCCTGTTTCGCTCCGCCCAATCCGGCAAGTGGGAAACTCCCGAGCTCTCATAGCTGCCTTTGAAGTGCGGCAGCCTTGCTGCCGCTTTGGCAACCTCAACCGCACCACCCTAACTCTCGTGGCCCAGTGGCAGAAAAAGAGGCAAGACGCCTGGGTTGAGATCCTTCACGAGTCACGCGCTCAGGGTGACAGGTTTTAGAGAGTTCAGATACGCTTAGACGTACGCCTCATGCGTTCTCGAGCAAATAAAAAGGGCGCCGAGCTTACTCAGCGCCCTTCCACCTTCAATTTTTCACTACGCCTTAGTCGTAATACTCCTGCCCCAGGTGCGTGATCAGATTCTCACCTTGCATCCACCGCAACGTGTTCTTCAGTTTCATCAACTGAATGAACAGGTCATGTTCCGGATAAAGCTTCGGCGCCGTCATGGGCGATTTGAAGTAAAAGCTGAGCCATTCCTGAATCCCCCGCATACCTGCACGTTGCGCCAGATCCAAAAACAGCACGAGGTCCAACACAATTGGTGCCGCCAGAATCGAATCGCGGCACAGGAAATCCACCTTGATCTGCATTGGGTAGCCCAGCCACCCGAAGATGTCGATATTGTCCCACCCTTCCTTGTTGTCGCCGCGCGGCGGATAGTAATTGATGCGCACCTTGTGGTGGATGGTCTTATACAGCTCGGGATACAAATGCGGCTGCAAGATAAATTCTAGCGCGCCCAATTTCGATTCTTCCTTCGTCTTGAATGACCCGGGATCCTCCAACACTTCTCCATCCCGATTCCCGAGAATGTTTGTCGAGAACCACCCGTTCAGCCCGAGCATCCGGGCTTTGAATGCCGGCGCCAGCACTGTTTTCAGCAGCGTCTGGCCGGTCTTGAAATCTTTGCCCCCGATGGGAACGCCGTGTTTCTGCGCTAACGCCTGCATCGCCGGAATGTCCACCGACAGATTCGGTGCTCCGTTCCCATACGCGATGCCGCTCGTGATTGCGGCCCAGGCATACAACATCGAGGGCGCAATCGCCGGATGGTTCTTCTTCATCGCCTGTTCGAACTTTTCCACCGTGCTGTGCACCTCGTGCGGCTTCATGAATACTTCCGTGGACCCGCACCAAAGCATCACCAGCCGCGAACAGCGGTGTTTCTTCTTGAAATTCGCAATGTCTCTTTTTATCTGAAGGGCGATGTCGTACTTCGTTTTTCCCTTCTTCACGTGCGTGCCATCGAGCATCTTCACATACTCGTGGTCAAAGGCAGCGCGCATCGGCTTGATCTTAGACAAAAATGACTTCACCGCCGCCAGGTGGTGCGCATCTAGCACTCCCGCCTTTGCCGCCGCCTCATATGAACTGTCCGGAAAAATGTCCCAGCCGCCGAAAACCAGATCGTCCAGCCCGGCGAGCTGCACAAAATCCTTGATCTTCGGCGAACGGCCGTCGGTCCTTTTCCCTAGCCGAATGGTGCCCATCTGCGTCAGAGACCCAACCGGCAACGCCTTCTTTTTCCGGACAAGCTCCACTCCCGCCATAAACGTCGTGGCCACAGCTCCCATCCCCGGCAACAGCACTCCCAGTTTCCCTTTTGGCGGAGCAATACTGTTTGGCTTTTCCATAAATTCCTCAGCTTTTATTTGATGGAACTACACAGGGCACAGCAGTTCTCTGCGGATACTGTATCCCAAATTAACAATTTTGGGGGAAGCGTTATCGATATGCAAACGAAAACCGCCCAATTACTCTTCGCCACTTTGGCCTTACTTTACGCTTGTCGCCAGCCCCGCCATATCCAATTCCACATTCACCACCGGCTTCACTTTCAACAGCCAATTGCTCGGGTCTTTGATTCCCCATTGAATATAGGGCACCTCGAATTTAGCAGTTCCCTTCCAGTGGTCGCCCGCTACTTCCGCGTGCACCAGCGCCACAACTTCGTGTTCGCTTCCGTGCAGAAGCATCACGCCGTGCAACTTCACATCGGAGGCACCGTCGCGCGAAGCTTTCCCTTCAATTTGTTTGGGTCGGAAAATGGCATCGGGGTATTTTGCGGTTTCCAATATCTCCTTGTGCATCCGCTCGTCCCGCGAACTGTTCCCCGATTCTCCGCTGGTGGCATACACCGCTATCTCTCCACCGGCCTTGCCGCTTTCAGGATCGAAATGCACCAGCGATCCCTTCTTCAGCGCGAATGTGCCGTGTACGGTGTGCAACGTACTCTCCACCACGAAGTGGACCTTGCTCTGCGACGGATCCACCTCCAACGTCACCTCTTGCGCGGAGACCTGTGTCGCTTGCGGCCTCGGCGGTGCGGCGGTGGCCGACAAGAACACCGCGATCCCCAGAATCCCGCATGCCGTGCCCAGCGCCGACCTCCAACTCGATACCTGCATTCTTCCGTTCCTCTCTCTTAACTGGCCAAGAATTGCCAGCCTAGTTGGGCCCCCGTTGCAACCACATCCCTTGTCGTCGCGTGCCCAACGTGGATCGCCAGTAGTTGCGCAAAGGATCGCGGATTCCGGCTCAACATCTTGAACATGCGCGAGCGCAATCCGTCATATTTACCCAACCGCAGCATCAACCGGCCCATCCACAACGGCCGCCGCGACAACTGCTTATGAGCGAATCCGTATTCTCGAAGATCGCCGCCTCGCATTGCGTCCGCCAGTGCATATGCCTGGCGAAACGCCAGCCGCATTCCGTCTCCTGTAATCGCGTCCACGCCTCCAGAAGCGTCTCCCACCAAGGCGACATTCCCGCGCCACACCCGCGCGAAAGACTGCATCGCGGTAATCGCGCCACGCTCGCGGCTGCACAGCTCCGCTCCCGCCAACCGCTCCCGCAGTTCCGGCAGCAGACTGAATGCCCCTGCAAAATCCGCATCTTCCGGCGTTTCACCCATCGCCACGATGCAAACCTCCTCAGTCGAAATCGGCGTCACATACACTTGCACCCGCGGCGCCCAATAAATCTCAGCGAACTCCGTCCACGGGCGCACGCGATAGTGCCTGCGGCTGGCTAGGCGATGGCTGTTCGACACAAGAGAATCCAGTTCGCTCCACCGTCGCACCCGGGAATGCCCGCCATCTGCTCCCACAATCCATCGAGCGCTGACCGTTCCACTGGACAATCGCACGCCGTCGTCGCCGATTCCTACAACCGGCGTTTTCCAGAGCATCTGCACATCACACTTTTCGGCCTCGCGAATTAAAAGTCCGTGAAGCGCTGTTCGCCGAATCCCAATTCCCTGCCCCTCCGGGAATTCAGCCGCCACCCGCGTCTCACCTTGCACGAATCGGATTCCTCTAAATCCATATCCTGCGCCACTGGGCACTGTCACACCCAACTCCCGCAGGGCGGCCTGCGTCTCTGGCATCATTCCTTCGCCGCACGCCTTATCAATGGGCGGTTCCGCTCCGTCTGCCACGGTCACCGCAAAACCTTTTCGCCGCGCCGCAATCGCCGCTGCCAGCCCGGCCGGGCCTCCTCCGACTACAAAAACGTCCGTCTGCGCTTTTCGCCTGTACACCAATTCCACCTTTCGTGGACAACTCTATCAATGAGCCGGATGCCCGTTGTCAGCGGATTGTCAAATGTTCACAGCGCGGCGCGCTAAATTCAGCGCTTCGGTCCAGAACGCGGCAGAAGTGTATCCGCTAGTTCCACCACACCGTCAATGGATGCACTTGCTCGGTCCATAGGATGCTTTTGCTGTTGCGGTCTGTTTCTCTCCCATAACTGCGGCTTATTTTCTGATGCACTTCTATTAATTTGACTGATTGCACGGCCTTGCCTCATGCTTATACTTCGCTGGCGTTTCCCTGCCCGTGCGAATCGCGCCACTTCCGGGTTTGCTGTGGTGGACGATGGCGGCCTGGTTGTATAGATTCGAATGACCAGGGGCCATCCTCCTCTCGGAGGAGTTTAGTCCAGTGTTTTTGTTTGCATTGCGATCGATTCCCGGAGGAATCATTTCGTGACTGACAGTCCGTTGAAGCCTCGCAGTTCTGCCCTCACTGACGGAGCGCACCGTGCTCCCGCCCGCGCCATGCTCCGTGCTGCGGGTCTAAAAGACGATGATTTTCGCAAGCCCCTCATCGGCATCGCCAATACCTGGATCGAGATCGGTCCCTGCAATTACCACCTCCGCGAACTCGCCGTGCACGTCCGCGATGGCATTCGCGCCGCCGGAGGCGCGTCTCTTGAATTCAACACCGTCTCCATTTCCGACGGCATCACCATGGGTACCGAAGGAATGCGCGCATCGCTCATCAGTCGCGAAGTCATTGCCGATTCCATCGAACTCGTCACCCGCGGCAACCTCTTGGACGGCTTGATTGTCCTGGTCGGTTGCGACAAAACCATCCCCGGCGGCATCATGGCTCTCGCCCGCTTGAACATTCCCGGCCTAATTCTTTACGGCGGCTCCATCGCGCCAGGCCAGTATGAAGGTCACTCCGTTACCATCCAGGATGTTTTCGAAGCCGTCGGCGCTCATGCTCGCGGCAAAATCACCGATGCCCAGCTCAAGGAACTCGAATGCGTCGCCTGTCCGGGAGCGGGCGCGTGTGGAGGCCAATTCACGGCCAATACGATGGCCCTCGTCTGCGAATTTCTCGGCATTGCGCCCATCGGCCTATCCAGTATTCCAGCCACGAACGAAGGGAAAGCTCACGCCGGCACTGTTGCTGGAAAGCTCACACTCGACCTTTTAAAACGAAACCTGACGCCTTCAAAGATCATCACCAAAACAGCGATCGAAAATGCCATTGCCGGTGTTGCAGCCAGCGGCGGTTCGACGAACGCCGTGCTTCACCTGCTCGCCATTGCTCGCGAAGCAGGCATTTCGCTCTCGATCGATGATTTCGACCGCATCAGCTCGAAGACTCCGATACTTGCTGACCTCAAACCTGGAGGACGCTTTGTCGCAACCGACCTTTACGCAGCAGGCGGTACTTCGCTCCTCGCAAAGCGCATGCTTGAAGCAGGACTGCTCCGAGGTGACTGCCTTACCGTCACAGGACACACCCTCGCTGAAGAAGCTGCCCAAGCCAAAGAAACGCCGGGGCAAGAGGTCGTCCACACCAAAAGCAACCCGCTCAAACCGACCGGCGGCCTAGTCATTCTGAAAGGCAATCTCGCTCCGGAAGGATGTGTTGTAAAAGTTGCTGGCCACAACACGCTGAATTTCCGTGGCCCCGCCCGCGTCTTCGACAGCGAAGAAGCCGCCTTCACCGCTGTCGAAAATGGCCAAATCAAAGCGGGCGACGTTGTCGTGATTCGCTACGAAGGCCCTCGCGGCGGTCCGGGCATGCGCGAAATGCTCGCGGTAACCGCGGCCCTTGTCGGCGCCGGTCTCGGGGATTCCGTCGCGTTGCTCACCGATGGCCGATTCTCTGGCGCCACTCATGGCCTGATGGCTGGCCACGTCGCTCCGGAAGCGGCCGTCGGCGGTCCTATTGCCGCGATCCGCGACGGCGACACGATCGCCTTCGATTTGCCCAAGCGCACTCTCAGCGTCCTACTCAGCGACGCCGAACTGCACCAGCGCCTCGCCTCCTGGAAGGCGCCGCAACCTCGCTATACGCACGGAGTCATGGCCAAGTACGCCTTATTGGTTTCTTCTTCGTCGCTCGGCGCCATCACTGCCGTGCCCGCGAGTTTTTCTTCTGGCTCTGTGCCGGCCTCCACTGGGAGAACGCTATGAAGCTCACTGGTGCGCAAATCCTGTGCGAAACGCTCGAGCACTTGGGTGTCCGCCACATTTTCGGTTACCCAGGTGGCGCGATCCTTCCGGTCTATGACGCGATCGGAAAATCCAAACTGCATCACATTCTGGTGCGCCACGAACAAGGCGCGACGCACATGGCCGATGGCTACGCCCGTGCCACCGGCGGCGTGGGTGTGGCCATGGCCACTTCTGGTCCAGGCGCAACCAACATGGTCACCGGCATTGCGACGGCGATGCTTGATTCGTCTCCGGTTGTCTGCATCACCGGGCAAGTCAGCAGCAAACTCCTCGGCTCCGATGCATTCCAGGAGGTCGACATCACCGGCATCACTATGCCGATCACCAAGCACAATGTGGTCGTCTCCAAAGTGGAAGACATTGCTCGCACCGTCCGCGAGGCGTTCATCATCGCCAACTCTGGCCGGCCCGGTCCCGTGCTGGTGGACATCACCAAGGACGCGCAACAAGCCACGACCGATTTCGTTTGGGAGCAGACTGCGCCAAAGCTGCCCCCAAAGCGCATCCGCAACAATCATGATCAGGAAGAATTCGATCGCGCTGTAGATTTGCTCAATTCCGCGAAGCGCCCGATCATCCTCGCCGGTCGCGGCATCATTCTTTCCGGCGCTATGCGCACCTTTGAGCAATTTGTCCGCACCAGCAACATTCCCGTGGCCATGACGCTCCTCGGCATTGGCTGCTTCCCTGCCACCGATCCGATGAACTTGGGCATGATGGGCATGCACGGGGAAGCTTGGGTCAATACCGCGATTCAGGAAGCCGATCTGCTCATCGCCGTGGGCATGCGCTTTGACGACCGCGTCACCGGCAATCTGCGCACTTACGCGCGCAACGCCCGCAAGATTCACATTGAGGTCGATCGCGCCGAAATCAACAAGAACGTACAGGTCGATGCGGCCATCATTGGCGATGCGGGCGAAAGCCTCGCCAATCTTCTTCCTCACGTCCACGAGCGCGACCACAGTGCTTGGCTCGCCCACATTAAGGTACTCAAAGGCGATTCCGCGGTCCGCGACATCCAATCCCTCCCTGACAGCGGTCATCTTTACGCTGCCCATGTCATCAACGATCTCTGGAAAGTCACCAAAGGCGGCGCCATTGTCGTCACCGACGTCGGCCAGCACCAGATGTGGGAAGCTCAGTATTACCACCACGATCTGCCGCGCACTCTGATTACTTCTGGCGGGCTCGGCACCATGGGTTTTGCCCTGCCCGCGGGCATCGGCGCGAAATTCGCCAAGCCTGACTCCGAGGTCTGGGTGGTCGTCGGCGATGGCGGCTTCCAGATGACCAGTTGCGAGCTCGCCACCATCGTGCAGGAAAAAATCAAAGTCAACATCGCCATCATCAACAACGGCTATCTCGGCATGGTCCGCCAGTGGCAGGAGTTCTTCTACGACAAGCGCTACGTTGCCACCCCCCTGGTTGCTCCGGATTTCGCTGCTCTTGCCAATGCGTTTGGCATTCGTGGCGAGCGCGTCACCACCCGCAAGGAAGTTGTGCCCATAATCCAATCGGCGCGCGATACCGATCAGGCCGTCTTGATTGATTTCCGCGTCGAACAGGAAGACTCGGTCTATCCCATGGTTCCTGCAGGCGCGGCGCTCCATGAAATGATCCGTCGGCCGAACAATCCTTTGGTGGAAACAGCTTCGGAGCCATAATAGAAACCAATGGTCGCCAACCAAAAGTTATTCGTCGTTCGAGCGAGGCGTGTAACCACTCGCATGGCCGTCATTCCAAGCGAAGCGAGGAATCTCTCTTCGATCTTCCCGTTCTTTGCGATCCAGAAAGCTTGAGGAACTCATGCAAACCATCGTCGCCTATGTCGAAAACAAGCCCGGCGTCTTGAACCGCGTGGCCTCGCTCACGCGCCGCCTGGCCATCAACATCGACTCCCTTACCGTTGGTCCGACCGAAAATGAGGAGATCGCGCGCATGACCATCTGCGCGCACACCGATGAAAATGGTGCCCGCCGCCTGGAAGCCAGCCTTGAAAAACTCGTTGACGTGCTGGTTGCGGAAAACATCTCCGATCGCTCCATGCTCGAGCGCGATCTCGCCCTCATCAAAGTTGCTGCGGACCAACAGAACCGTCCCCATCTCATGGAATTGATCAAAGTCTTCCGCGGCCGCGTCGTCGACGTGGCTCCCGAATCGCTCATCGTGGAAGTCTCCGGCACTGTCGACAAGATCGACGGCTTGCTCGAGGTTCTTCGCCCCTTCGGCGTACTTGAAATGGCCCGCACCGGCCGCATCGCCATGACCCGCGGCGGCGATCTGCTTCGTCCACCAACCGCAGCCACGAACGCGGCGAAGGACAAAGACTCCGCACCGGCATCCAGTTAGCGGCAAATACTGCGTAGGGGCAAGCACGCTGCACCCCATCCCCTGCACAACTCGAAAAATCACTCCACCGGATTTTCGGCCGCAACGCGGCCCACGAAAGGAATAACCAACGCAATGGCAAATCTCTATTACGACAAAGACGCAGACCTCGCCTTAGTTCAGGCGAAAAAGATCGCCATCATCGGCTATGGCTCGCAGGGCCACGCCCACGCCTTGAATCTTCGCGATTCCGGTGTCTCTGTAGTGGTCGGCCTTCCCGAAGGGAGCGCTTCCCGCGCCAAGGCCGAAAAAGACGGTCTCACCGTAAAATCGCCCGCGGAAGCTGCCGCCTGGGCCGACGTCATCATGATCCTCGCCCCCGACACGCGTCAGCCCAAGCTGTACAAAGAGGCCATCGAGCCACATCTCACCCCAGGCAAAACCCTCATGTTTGCTCACGGTTTCAATATTCGTTTCGGCGCGATTCAACCGCCGAAAAATATCGACGTCAGCATGATCGCCCCCAAGGCTCCCGGCCATCGCGTCCGCGAAGTCTTCACAGAAGGTGGCGGCACTCCGGCGCTTCTTGCCGTCCATCAAGACGCCTCCGGCAAAGCCAAGGCGTTCGCGCTTTCCTACGCCAAGGGCCTCGGCACCACTCGCGCCGGGGTTCTCGAAACCACCTTCACCGAAGAAACGGAAACTGACCTTTTCGGCGAACAAGCCGTCCTCTGCGGTGGCGTCAGCGAACTCATCAAGGCCGGATTCGAAACCCTCGTCAATGCCGGTTACCAGCCCGAAGTCGCCTATTTCGAATGCCTCCACGAACTCAAACTCATCGTGGACCTTATCTACCGTGGCGGCCTCAGCTACATGCGCTACTCCGTCAGCGATACCGCCGAACACGGCGATTACCACGCCGGGCCGCGCATTGTCACGCAGCAAACTCGCGAGGCCATGAAAAAACTTCTTGCTGAAATTCGCGATGGCAGCTTCGCCAAGGCCTGGATTGAAGAAAACGAAAAAGGCTGCCCCAATTTCCTGGCCAAACGCAAAGCCGAGCAGCAGAACGCCATTGAGCAACTTGGCCCCAAACTCCGCGCCATGATGCCTTTCCTCAATCCCATCGTCGCGCCGGGACTGACGGAATCGGCCGCCACCGCCAAAAAATAACGCGCACCTGCTTCCTTTGCAGTGCGCCGGCTTGCCGCAGCCTTTACAGCCTCTCACGTAGGGACGGCCTTCCGAGGCCGCCCCTAGCCTTTGCTGTTCCTCCGTAGCGGCGCATCACTGTTCACCCTGAGCCTCGAAGGGGCTGCCGTCCAAACGCCTCAAGTCCACTGGAGCCCCCACCCTTCCTCGTCAACACAAATGGTTCCAGGATGTAGGGAAAGCCGAGGCCGTCCGCAGCTTTTGAACTGGCCGATTCCAAGTCAGCACGTTCCTCTTCAGGCTGATAGCAACCTGCGTATGATGGTGAGGTGAAACAACCCGCCATTCGAACGCTGCTCTTTCTAACCATCTTCTTGCTGTTCCTCTCCGGCCTGCCGCTGCACGCGCAGACGGCGGCGACCACAGACACTTCCCTGCTCCCCGCACCAAAGCCGAAAGATGCCCCGCTCGAATGGAAGCAACTGGTGGGCCTCTACGACTACAGCTACAGCGGGCCTACCGAAAGGATGATCTTCCTCGAGAAAGATCAGCGCTTGTTCATGCAGCCCGAGCATTCCGCCGAAAAACGTGAAGAGATCCACGAAAAGAACGGCAAGGTCTTCATCGCGGACCCGCATGGACAAACCTATGTGTACGATGAACAGCGCGACAAGATTGGCGGCGTGACATCTTTTTCGTATCTGAAGGAGCATTTCGTTCGCGCCGATGCCGGTTCCGATCCCGCGCATTTCTATCACATCATCCCCTCAAAACCCCTCGACCAACTCCGCGCTGCTGCCCTCGCCGCGAAACCACCTGCCGAATCCGGCCCTTTTCGCAAGCCTGATCTCGTCGAACTTGCCGCCCTCGACCCTGCCTTCCATCTCGACATCCGCTATGCGCAATCCAACAATTTCTTGTCCACGCCCGTCTACACAGAGGCCCGCGCCTTCATGCAGCGCCCCGCCGCCGAAGCGCTCCTCCGCGTTCTCCACAAACTACAACCCCTCGGCTACGGCCTGCTTATCCACGACGCTTACCGCCCATGGTACGTCACCAAAATTTTCTGGGATGCCACACCACCCGAAGGCCACAACTTCGTGGCCGATCCGAAGAAAGGTTCGCGCCACAATCGCGGTTGCGCCGTGGACCTCACCCTCTACGATCTCGCCACCGGTCAGCCCATCGAAATGCCCGGCCTCTATGACGAAATGTCGCCGCGTTCCTTTCCCGATTTTCCCGGAGGCACCTCCCTGCAGCGCTGGCACCGGGACTTGCTACGCCGCGCGATGGAATCGGAAGGTTTTACGGTTAACGAAGACGAGTGGTGGCACTTCGATTACAAGGACTGGAAGTTCTATTCTATCCTCAACGTGCGGTTTGAAGATCTGCACGCCGCTTCACCCGCAGGCGTGTTCTAGTCTCAATGCGGAAAGCTACCCGCTTGCGGCAGGTTACCACTTGGCCGGTGGTTGCTCGCCGGTCCCAGCGGTTGCCGAATGCTCAAATCCTTCGCATGCCTTGGCCCGAGAAAAAAAGTGTCGCAGTTCGGACAGTAGTGCGGGCGCAGATTAAATAGCCTGCACACCACTTTAACCGACATCCCCGCGCGCCTGATGCGATAGGCCTCTGAACCTTTGCACACGGGACACTCGCGCCCTCTAGTGATCCGTTGGAACTTCATAAGAAACTCCCTCGCGTGGTCTTTCCTCCATACCGAGATACTTCACGTACACCGACACGCAAGTGTGCACGCTGCAGAGCAAATAGCGGTTCGAACTGGTTGATCGGGCTTCAGGTGGGCGCGCTCGTCCGCCCTCATCTGCACGCTGGCCCAAGGCCTGGGTTGAGGGAACCATAAAGAATACCAATGCCTATCGAGACGTTGCTTCATTCCTCCTCCTGTCGGAAGACACGAGCAGGTTGGTACCGACAGACTCCTTGGATCGGGGGCGGGCACACATTTTGACGCAATCTGGTCTACTTTGGATACACAAATCGGAGCAACCTTGGCACGACCCTACCTTTACCATTTGCCAGCTAAGTAAGGGCTATCGCGTCTTCTCTAATTCTTCGCCCTCGAGGTCGCCCATCCGGTCAAACCGGATGGCGTTGGGAAGCCCTAACCCTCATGGCTCGTAAACAATCCATTCTTCCCTTATCATTCCCCAATGCACTCGGAAACCGACGCTCGGCTCCTCCGTTTGGGCACTTCCTCCTTCACAGGCAAAGGCTGGGAGAAGGCTTTCTATCCCCCGGGCCTGCAGCCGTGCGACTACCTCTCTTACTACGCCACGAAATTCGATACCCTCGAAGTTGACGCCACCTTCTATGGCATTCCCTCCGTTTCCACCGTGAAGAGCTGGTATGACAAAACTCCTGCGGATTTTCTTTTCGCTCTGAAAACACCTCAGGAAATCACTCACGAACGGGTTCTGGTGGACACGGACTCCGTAATGACCGAGTTTCTTCGCGCCTGCGAACCGCTCGGCGAAAAACTCGCCGTCATCCTCGTGCAGCTTCCTTACTTCAACAGGAATGCGTTTCCCGGCCCGATGGACTTTTTGAATCGCTTGAAGCCATTCCTTGAGAAACTCCCTGTCCAACCGCGCTTTGCCCTGGAAATCCGCAACAAATATTGGCTCGGTCCACCGCTCTATGATCTGCTGCGCAACCACAACATTGCCCTCGCCCTCATTGACCATCCGTGGATGCCTCCACCCAACCGTTGGCTCACCAATGCCGCCGCCATTACCACGGACTTCACCTATATTCGGTGGCTGGGCGATCGCAAAGCCATCGAGGAACAAACAAAAGTGTGGGACAAAACCGTCGTGGACCGCACCGGAGATCTACAACAGTGGGTTAGGGCCTGCCGCAGCTTCATGAGACGCAAAATCCACGTTTTCATCTTCGCCAACAATCACTATAGCGGCTATGCCCCAGATACCGTGCGTCAATTTGAAAACTTGATGGAAGCAACTGGGCAAGATTGTTAACCGGAAGCTTCTCCAGAAGCAGCGCTAAACGATCTCGACATGTTTTATTTTGCATCGACGGGTAATTCCGGCGCAGCTTGCCCGTCTTTCCGTGGGTCCGAAGCTCCATAATTCACTCCATTCCCAAAATCCCGGAGCACCGCTTGACCACCGCCCATGGCCGCCGAAAATGTTCCCATCACTTGAATCTTGTGGCCCTTCGCGGTCAACTCATCCCGCACCTTTCCTGCGATCCGGTTTTCCATTTGCACATCGCATCCTTCAAACGTGCGTTTCGTGAAACGAGGCGCCTCCAGCGCTGCCTGGATATTCATTTTGTAATCCACTAGATTCGCGATGAATTGCGCGTGCGCCTGCGACTGGTTCCAGCCGCCCATAATTCCGAACGCAATTCGTGTGTCGCCCTTCTGCGCAAATGCCGGAATGATGGTGTGCAGCGGGCGCTTCCTGCCGGCCAGAGCATTCGGCGAGCTCGCATCCAGGTTGAACAGCGCCCCACGGTTTTGCAGCGTAAATCCCGTGCCTTGCGCGACAATCCCGGAACCGAATTCGCTGTAATTGCTCTGGATCAGCGAGACCATATTCCCGTCGCGATCCACCACGCTCAAATACGTCGTGTCTCCGGCTCCCGGCAGCGTCCCCGTAGCCACTTCGCAATTGGCATGGTCCGGGTCAATTAATTTGGCCCGCTCCGCCGCGCGATCTTTGGACAAGAGCGTTTTCACTGGAAGCGTTTGTCCTCGCGGGTCGCCAATGTATTTCACCAGGTCCGCATACGCCAACTTCTTCGCCTCGATCATCGCGTGCAAAGCCTTCGTTGATGCGAACCCGTACTCCTTCTGGCCCAGCGGAAACGTTTCCATGATGTTCAGCATCATCAGGGCTGCCAGTCCCTGCCCGTTCGGCGGCAATTCATAAACCGTCCAATCCCGGTAGGTGGTCGAGATCGGTTCTACCCATTCTGCCGAATATTCCGCCATGTCTTGCGCGGTCATCACTCCCCCGTGGCGCTTGATCGTTTCCAGTACCCGCTTCGCAATTTCTCCCTTGTAATACGCATCGCGCCCATGTTCCGCGATCTGCTGCAGCGACCATGCCAGATCGGCGTTGCGGAACACCTCGCCGGTCTTGGGTGGACGGTCGTTCGGCAGATACACTTTCGTGGCTTCGTCATCCCCGCGGAGATTGTCCGTTTGCGTGGCCCAGTACATTGCTACCCATTCCGTTACCGGGTATCCGTCTTTCGCCGTTTGGATTGCAGGTGTTAGATCCTCCGAGAGTTTTTTCCGCCCGAACTTGTCTGCCAGCTTTTGCCAGCCTTCCACTGTTCCCGGCACAGTGATGGTGTTCACACCAGCCTGCGGCATCTCCCGCAATCCTTGCTTGTGCAGCTTCTCGATCGTTAATCCTGCCGGCGCCCATCCGCTCGCATTCAACCCATATAGCTTGTCCGCCTTCGCGTCATACACAATCGCGAATAGGTCTCCTCCTATGCCGTTCATCATCGGCGCAACCACGCCCATCATCGCGTTGGTGGCGATCGCCGCGTCCACCGCGTTACCGCCCGATTCCAGAATCCGCACCCCTGCCTGTGCCGCCAGGGGCGATTCGGCGGCCACAATTCCGTTCTTCGAAATCACCATCGATCGCATCTGCGATCGGTCCTGCGCTGCGCTCATGAACGCTCCCATCACCAAAACCCCACAAAGCATCACTGCCTTTTTTGCGATTGAAGATTGGCGCACCAGATGATCCCCCTTCGAAGAAAACAAACGCCTCGCTTTTTCGAAATGTGCGATCTCCCGTGCACTCTAACCCGGGAAGCCACCTCTCGCAAGCAACCGCGGTTTGACTGCCGCCGCGTTCCGCAACTCCCATTTGCCGGGAAATCGCTCCAGTCCGCTCCCTCTTTTTTCCGCCAGTTCAACTTTCCACCGCAGCTTTCACCCCTATTCAAATTCGTCGATTTTGTGCCACTTCTTCTGATTGCGTACTTCTGCACGTAATGCGACTCTACAACCGTTCGGTCCCCCTGACGGAACGAACTTGGTATCGGCGAAAGTTGATACCAGCGGCGGTTGAGGGAAAGACTCGGGCGCGGAATCCCTCAACTGCCGCATAAATCTCGCCCTGATTCTGCCGTGCTCCCCATCCGGCTCTTTTAATTATCAGAGGCCCGGCAAGCAACCCGATGGCCCGTTCCCCTTTCTTTCGATAGAATGCTTTCGTGCCCGACTCAAATCCTTCTTCTCCCAAACTTCCGGCGGCCGACCAACTTCGCGATCGTTTAGAGTCGCTTCTGGTGGCCCGCAATTCCGATCCTTTCGGCATTCTCGGACCTCATCCTCTCGACTCTCCCGAAGGACGCCGCTGGGCGGTTCGTTTTTTCCAGCCACGTGCGACCGAAGCACACATTCTTCTCCGTGGACTTCCCTCCGAAACGCTACCCCACGAAGGCCTGCCCGAGCCTCTCCCAATGCGCAGGCTTCGACCCGAAGGTTTCTTTGAAGCCGTTTTGCCGGGCGTCAGTGAGCTCGCACCTGCTCCTTCCAGCTATCGCATTCGTTTTCTCACAGAGTACGGCGAAACAGTCGAGGCCTACGACACTTACGCCTTCCCATTTCTTCTCACGGAATTCGATCTTTATCTTATGGGCGAAGGCCGCCATTACGACGCCTACGAAAAACTCGGCGCTCATGTGAAAACTGTCGATGGTGTCACCGGCGTTCATTTTGCCGTTTGGGCGCCGAATGCGCGTCGCGTCAGCGTCGTCGGCGATTTCAATCATTGGGACGGCCGCGTCAATCCCATGCGTTTTCGCGGCTCCTCCGGCATCTGGGAACTATTCATTCCCGAACTTGGCGAAGGCACCATTTACAAATTCGAGATTGTCGGCCAGCAGAACGTCGTTCTCCCTCTCAAGGCGGACCCTTATGCCTTTGCCTCCGAACTCCGCCCGCACAACGGCTCGGTGGTCGCTCGCATTGATAAGCACCATTGGGCGGATTCCACCTGGATGAATGAACGTCCCCGCAAAAACTGGCTGGACTCCCCCATCAGTATTTACGAGGTTCATCTCGGCTCGTGGCGGCGCATCCCTGAAGATCGCAACCGCTGGCTCAGCTACCACGAACTCGCCGACCAGCTCATTCCGTACGTGAAAAATCTCGGCTACACCCACATTGAGTTGCTCCCGATTATGGAGCATCCCTACGACGGCTCCTGGGGCTACCAAACACTAGGCTATTTCGCCGCCACCAGCCGATTCGGCTCGCCCACAGACTTCATGGCATTTGTTGACCGCTGCCACCAGGCCGGCCTCGGCGTCTTACTCGATTGGACTCCGGCGCACTTCCCCCGCGACGCTCACGGTCTCGCCTCCTTCGACGGCACGCATCTCTACGAACATGAAGATCCTCGGCAAGGCTCTCATCCCGACTGGGGCACGCTCGTCTATAACTATGGCCGCAACGAAGTTCAAAACTTCCTCATTTCTAATGCCCTCTTCTGGCTGGATAAATTCCACATCGACGGTCTTCGCGTCGACGCCGTCGCGTCCATGCTCTATCTCGATTATTCGCGCAAAGCGGGCCAATGGATTCCCAACAAATACGGCGGCCGCGAAAATCTCGACGCGATCGATTTCTTCAAGAGGCTAAACGAGGTCGCCTATCAGCGCTTCCCCGGAATTCTCACCATCGCCGAAGAATCCACTGCTTGGCCCAGCGTCTCTCGCCCCACTTATCTGGGCGGCCTCGGTTTCAGCCTGAAGTGGAACATGGGTTGGATGAACGACACCCTCCAGTATTTTTCCAAGGATCCCGTCTTTCGCCGCTACGAGCACAACAAGCTCACCTTTTCCCTTCTCTATGCCTTCACCGAGAATTTCGTCCTGCCCTTTTCTCACGACGAGGTCGTACACGGCAAAAACTCTCTCCTCCACAAAATGCCCGGTGACATGTGGCAGCAATTCGCCAACCTTCGTCTACTGTTCGCGTACCAATTCGCCCATCCCGGAAAAAAACTGCTGTTCATGGGCCAGGAATTTGCGCAACGCAACGAATGGAACGAGGCGAGAAGCCTCGACTGGCATCTCCTCGAATATGATTCCCACCGTGGCATTCAGCGCCTTGTCCAGGACCTCAACAAGACTCTGGCTTCCGAGCCTGCCCTCCACCAGGTCGATTTCGAGTGGCAGGGTTTCGAGTGGCTGGACGCCAATGATTCGGACAACAGCGTCTTTTCTTTTATTCGCCGGGGGAGAAATCCAGACGACATGCTCCTGGTCGTCCTCAACGCCACTCCTGTCGTGCGCTACGGTTACCGCATCGGCGTCCCGCGTTCCGGCCATTTTGACGAAATCCTCAACACCGACGCGCTCATTTACGGCGGCACAAATGTCGGCAATCTCGGCGGAATGAATACCAGCGAGCACGCCTGGATGGGCCGCAGTTATTCGCTCGCCCTCACCCTGCCACCTCTGGCCGCCGTCTTCCTCAAGTGGCGGCCCGCCTGATCCGCCCTTGCAGCGACTATTTCTCTCAGCAGGGGGCCAGCATTGCTGGACCTCATTTCACGAAACGGACACACTCGGCTCCGCCCGGCTTTAGGATATCGCGAAGGCTCCCTGAATTTCGTACAACCCCGCCTAATGCGCTAGACTCTATATGTTGAGAGGCCGATTCCTCATCAGGAGAAGTATTGCCGTGTCTTTACCAACGAACATCGCCGCTAACGGGCTCCGTCTTGGCTTGACGTTTCTGCTCACCGGCACTTTCGTCTTCGTTTCTTCTGCTCAAGATCCCGGGCCGCTTCCTGGTGCTCCTGCCTCACGAACGCAAGCTCCTCCGCCGCCTCCGCCGCAGAATCAGAATCAGACGTATCACACTTCCCCTCCCCCTCAGGGAATTCGCTCACCTGGGGACAATCCCATCACTAAGGATCCCCCTTCCATTCCTGTCGAAGACATCATCAAGCGTTTCGCCGAGCGCGAAGCCGAGTTCAAGCTAGAGCGTGATAATTACACTTACACCCAGGACTTCTCCATCCAAACCCTCGACGAAGACGGTCGCCCCGACGGTGAGCACCGGGAGACCAGTGACATCATCTTTACTCCTGACGGCAAGCGCTTTGAGAAAGTCATATTCGCTCCGCAAGACTCCCTCCAACGTATTTCCATGAGCCAGCAAGACTACGACGACGTCCGCAATGTTCAGCCCTTCGTGCTCACCACCTCCGAACTACCGAAATACAACATCACCTACATCGGTCGCCAACAGGTCGATGAACTTTCCACCTACGTTTTCGACGTAGGCCCCAAGGTCATCGAGAAGAAACAACGCTATTTCCAGGGCCGCGTCTGGGTCGATGACAAGGATTTGCAGATCGTTATGAGCGACGGCAAGGCGGTTCCAGACATCGTCAGCAAGGGTAACGAAAACGTTTTTCCACGTTTCCGTACCTACCGCCAAAACATCGAAAAGGGTTATTGGTTCCCGGTGTACACCCGCGCCGATGACTATCTCCATTTCCGGAGTGGCGATGTGCACATCCGCATGACCATTCGCTACTCGAACTACAAGCGCTACGCCAGCACCGTTAAAATTGGCACGGTCCGCGAAGTCAAGTAGACCAACGGCCTACACTTCTTGAACGGTTTTAGCTATTCTATAAGTACTGTTAGAGTGTTGGTTCCGCCTCAGGCCTTGTTCAATCCGCGCACCGCCAGCGCAAGCAGCCTGAACCCCTGTACGCAGTACCAGTTGCGCTTTTCGCAAATGTTACCGAGTCAGAGCAACACATTCTGAGCAGTTGAAGGCACACTGTTCAGGACTGGTTGCCGCTGAGGGTGTAAGTGTCTAGCACGGAACAATTGATCGTCATCCCCGTCACGAACCGTACCTCGCGCGGCTTCCGTTTCGGCCTCCGCCTCTCGTTGGGCATTTGCCTGTTTCTTCTTCTGGCTTTGTCCTTTGCTGTGCCCGCCTCTGCCAATTGCGAGTACATTCCCTCTGGCAAATCATTCTGGGTCCGCCTTCTCGATCCGGTCGCCTCGTACAGTTCCAAGCCTGGAACCTCGGTACGCGCTGTGCTCATCCAGTCGCCGGAATGTGGTTCTACCCCAATCTTTCCCGCCGGCCTGGAAGTGGACGGCGAAATCATCTCCGTCCGCAAAGTCGGCATGGGTTTCGCGCATGACACCGCCTCGCTGGAGATCCAGTTCAACCGGCTGGTGACCTCCAACGGCGACATCCTCCCCGTCAGTTCCCAGGTCGTCGAAATCGATAACGCTCGAGAAGTCGCCCGCAAAGGCGTCATCCACGGCATCCGCTCTACCGACACTCCCCAAGGCCGCATCACCAGTGGGCTCATCCACTTGCCCACTTACAATCCGTATGGCGATCTGACCCTGATCATCTATCGCTCTTTGAGCATTCTCCCTGAGCCGGAAATCTATCTTCCTCCCGGCACCGACCTTCGTCTCCAGCTGACCATCCCGTTGTACGTCGCCAACCAGCCGGAGCTTCCCGCTGTCTCTTTTGAACTCGACGAATACGAACGCGGTGAGATTGAACACCTTCTCCAAAACGTTCCCGAGCGTACTGCCACCGGCTACGGCAAAGAAGCCGACCTCGTCAATCTTCTGTTCCTTGGCTCTGAACAGCAGCTGCAGGACGCGTTCAGTGCCGCCGGCTGGCTCCCCGGCGACCCCAATTCGCCGCATGCGTTCGCCAAGCAGCTATCGGCCTTTCTTACCTTCAACAACTATCCCACCATGCCCGTTTCTCACCAGTTCTTGAATGGCCAACCCCAAGACTTCACCTGGCAGAAGAGCTTTGACAGTTACGGAAAACGCGAGCACCTCCGCGTCTGGAGCCAGCCGCGCACGGTCCTCAACGAACACGCCTGGCTCAGCGCCTATACCCGTGAAACCAGCGCCGTCCTCTCGCTCCGCTATCACAAATTCATCCACCACATCGCTCGTAACCTCGATGATGGTGTTAACATGCTCGTTCGCGATCTCACCCTCTCCGGATGCGTCGATTCCGTTTATCTCATGCCCCGCCCGGACGTCCATTCGCTCATGATGAACTCTTCCGGCGACGAAATGCGCACCGATGGCATGCTTACCATCGTGCAACTCAAGGACTGCAACCGTCCGTCCATCGAATACACTCGCTTCAACCCTCTCATCCCCATCCGGCCCCGCTCGCGCCTTGTTCGCTATTTCCGCAATGAGGTTCTCCTCTACAAGAGTGACGTCGTCCGCGGTAACATCATCTATAGCGCCTTCGACCTGTCCCGCATGGGCATCCATTCCTTGCGCCATCGCCACGACGGTTCCGTAGACGATGGTGACGACGGCCTGCCCGTTTCGCCCGTCTCTCCGCAAACTCTCTTCCCCCAACTCGCATTCGGCGAAATCCCTCTCGGCCGCTAGCCCTACTCCCGCCTCCTCAGGACCGCCGTCTGCTTGCCCTGACGAAGGACGGGAGGCGGTCCGCTCAGCTTGCTGTTTCAGCAGCATCGTAGGTGCGACAGAAGGTAGCCCAGCCCGTAAGGGCTGGGAGCAGGTGCCAATCCGGCCGGCAGCGCCGTAGGTGCGACACTTCTGGCCAGAACCGGTGCAATTTTCTATCCTCCCGGGAACTTTTCTGGCCTTTCGCCCGTACCTATCACGAAGGAGCTTCACTCATGAACCATCTTTCCAGGGGTTTCCTCGCTTTTGCGGGCTCGGTCCTGTTTTTCGCAGGTAGCTTTTTCCCCGCCTCCACCTTGGCCCAGACTTCCTCGAAGACCGATCAGTGGATCCATGTCCGCGTAGACAGCAAGGATGCGAAGGGCGAGACCGTTCGCGTCAACGTACCCATCGAAATGGCCGAAAAGGTGCTTCCCGCCATCCGGCACGACAATCTTCAGAGCGGCAAGATTCGCATCGACAATGCCCATCTCAATGACGTCGATCTCCGCACCCTACTGGACGCAGTACGCTCCTTCAAGGATGGCGAATATGTCACCGTGCAGAGCAATGAAGATAACGTCCGCATCGCCAAAAACGCCGGGTACCTCTATATCCATGTCACGGAGAAGAAATCGGGCGAAAAGCAGGCCAAGCACTCCGAAGGCAAGGAAGGCGCCGTCAAGTCTGCGTCCACTGAAGAATCCAGAGTAGAGATCAAAGTCCCGATGAAGGTTGTCGATGCCCTCTTCTCCGCCGGCAAGGATGAACTCGACATCGTCGCCGCTCTTCACGCCCTTTCATCCCATGGCGACACGGAACTCGTCAGCGTAAAAGATGACGAGAATACCGTCCGCATCTGGATCGATTCCAGGAATATTTCAGACTGAATTCTCGGGTCATCCTGAGGAGCGCTGTTTGCGCGACGGAGGATCTCAACCGAAGTTCCGCAATGCCCAGGGCATGATTCGAAATCTTTGAAGGAGATTTGCAATGCTCTTCCTCGCCAAAGCTGCTCTGGGGTTCGGCGCCACCCTCGCGATAGCGGGCGCCTACGTCTTCCATGAAGGAGTGATCCGCGTCGATGTCGACGAGAACCGCGGGGAGAGCACCCACGTCCACATCTGGGTTCCTGCCACGGTCGTTCCCGTTGGCCTGCGCGTTGTCCCACGCCGCCACCTTGAACAGGCCGCTGAGCAGGCACGACCCTATCTTCCCGCTCTCCGCGAACTCGCTAAAGAACTGAAGAAATACCCGAATGCAGAGCTGGTTGACGTTCGCGGTGATAACGAGCATGTCCGGATTTCCGTTCGTGATGGCAAGCTCTACATCGATGCGGTGAACGACACCGACAATATCCACGTCCGTGTCCCCGTCGAAACCATCTCCGATGTCGCCGACCGC
>Ga0074046_10000988_pt1 | contig 26331 bp, 16 predicted proteins | sample BogForMeECP23OM3_FD_94441 | JGI IMG/M metagenome (GOLD analysis project Ga0074046, IMG submission 94441) | Bog forest soil microbial communities from Calvert Island, British Columbia, Canada - Bog Forest MetaG ECP23OM3 | ecosystem: Environmental > Terrestrial > Soil > Wetlands ...
ACGCCCAACCCCGCCAAGGCGCCCTGGTACTTCCTTGGCTTGCAGGAAATGCTGCACTATTTCCCTCCGGTGGTCGCGGGGGTGCTGGCTCCGACGCTGGTGGTGATCGCGCTGATTGTGATTCCGTATTTCAACATCAACATCGAGGCCGAGGGTTTGTTCCTGAAGGACCGCAGGCGGCGAGTCCTCATTTTCTACCTGGCCGCGGCTGCGCTCTCTGTGTTCTTGTTGGCGTTTGATGTTTACGTAGCGCTGGTGCCGACCCTGATCATTGCCGGGTTCATGCTGCTGGCGGTGCAAAGTTCTCCGCAGTCGGCGTCGGCTTTCCGGCGTTATCTGGCTGCCAAACCGCTTTCCTTCTGGATCATGACCTGGTTTCTGTTTGAACTGGCAGTGCTCACGGCGGTTGGCACTTTCTTTCGCGGCCCGGGCTGGTCCTGGGTGCTGCCCTGGAGGAGCTAACTTGCAGTCATTGAAGAATACGTTGTCTTCCCTGTGGCAGACGTTATTCGGCCATCCGGTTCGCGCTTTTGGCGTGGTCAGCCTGCTGTTGTTGATTTCGCTGGCCATTGCACCGGCCAAGAATTACTTCAGTGAATGGCGTCACTACCAGAAGCAGTATCTGAAGCTGGTTCGGAGCCGTGGAGAGGCGGTCACACTGGAGCGTCACTTCCACGAACACGAGGGAATCCAGCAGATCTGGCTTCCGGAGTTCGGAGTCGTGGATCGCTGCACCACCTGCCACGTCGGATTGAAGGAAGCCAGTCTTGCCGATGTCAGCACACAGCCGTTTCGCCGGCATCCGGTAATCCCGCACACGCTTGACCAGTTCGGCTGCGTGATGTGTCACCGTGGGCAAGGCCCTGCGACCATCGTCGAGGAAGCCCATCGCAGCACGCTGGCCTGGGAGCAGCCGATCTTGCCGGCGCGGTATGTCCAATCTTCCTGCGGGCAATGCCATCGCGCTTCTCTAACCGGCACACCGCAACTAAACCTGGGACGCTATTTGCTGGGGCGATATGGCTGCGTGCATTGTCACACCATCAAACTGCCCGATGGCAGCGCGATCAAGCCGACCGATGATCCGCCTTCGCTCGAGCACATTGCCGACAAGACCACCCGAGAATGGATTTATGCGTGGTTGAAGGATCCTCAGGCTTACGCCGTTTCCGCAACGATGCCGAATTTTAAATTGAACGATCCGGACGCGCGGGATATTTCGGCGTTCCTGATCGCCAACAGCACAGCACTCGCCGGAGACACCGCGCCCGTCACTAAGAATGAGAAGGCGCCCGATCCGACGGCTGGAGCCAGCTTGTACGGAGAGTCATTCTGCTCCTCCTGCCATGCCGTGCAGAACGCTGCCGGGAATGTCGTGGGCGGTGACGTCGGTCCGGAGTTAACCCGCGTCGGCACCAAAGTCAAACCCGAGTGGCTGCGGGCGTGGTTACGCAACCCCCGTGTCTACGATTCGGGGACGGCCATGCCCCACTACCGTTTCAGCGATCCGCAAGTTTCCCTGCTGGCTGGTTTCCTGGGAAACAAGACGGATTCCGATCTGCTGGCCAATGTGCATCTCGACGCTCCCACGCCGGAGCAGATTGCGCACGGCAAGCTTCTGGTGACCGAGTACGGCTGCGCCTCATGCCACGAGATCAGCGGCATCAAGAAACCGGATAACTTCGCTCCGGAATTGACCCACGTCGGAAGCAAACCGCTCACGCAGATTATTTTCTTGCCCGGGATGACGCACGCTATACCGGATTACATTGCGGCCAAGATCCGGGAACCGCGTTCGTTTGGATCGGCACTGAAGATGCCGCAGTTCAGCCTCGCACCGGCGCAAATTGATGCTTTGACGACCGCACTGCTCTCGCTCACGGACCGGGCACATGACTTGCCCTCGGCATTGACCGTGCCGGCGAAACCGCCCTCGAATTACCAGCCCGCGGGCAAGGCCGGACAGCTCATGGCGGACCTGGCTTGCTTCAGTTGCCACGCCATCAACGGTCGCGGCGGCGACATGGCTCCCGACCTGACCTGGGAAGGCAGTTCGGTGCAGCGGCCATGGCTGCAGGCATTCTTGAAGAACCCTGGCACACTGCGCCCGGCGCTGATCCGGCGCATGCCGAAGTTCAACCTTTCCGATGACGACGCGAAGGAACTCACCGACTACATCATGACTGTCTATCAGACTCCGGCGTTCGACCGCGACTCGATGCCGTCCAGCGGCTATCCGCCCGCTCAGGTGGAGCAGGGGAAACAGCTTTTCTATTCCAAATACGCCTGCCAGTCCTGCCACATCGTCGATGCCAAGGTTGACAAAGGCTACGTCGGACCAACGCTCACGCAAGTGGGCTCGCGCCTGACTGCCGCGTGGATTTACCACTGGCTCAAGGACCCACAGACCATGCGGCCCGGCGCCATCGAACCGAACCGCAACATGAACGACGAAGATGCCCGCGCTCTGACCGCATTCCTGATGACGCAGAAGGGCTCCAGCAAGCAGGAGGCGAAGAAATGACTAGAGCTGGTTTCATCAATGCCTTTCCTCTCGGGAGGCACGTCCCTCAGGGGCTGAAGCCCGCATTCTTCCGGGCCCGAAACGGCATGGCTGAAGCCGTGCCCTACCCAAAACCGATTTATGAAACCAGCTCCAGACTCTGGCGGATACTCTTCGCAGTTTCCCTCACTCTCGTAAGCGCAGGGTGCACGCGCAAGCCGGGAGCGGCCTTCGCCCTAAAACCCGCAGGGTTTGGCGCCGCGCTGGTAGAGTCGAGTGGGGGCAAGCAGATCGGTGCGACCGGCTCGGTTCTTGCTCAGCCCCTGGTCGTGCAGGTCAACGACGAACAAGGGACGGCAGTCACCGGGGCACTGGTCGAGTTCAGCGGGCCTGCGGGCGTTAGCTTTGATCCTCCGAGCGGCTTAACCGATTCCAGCGGACAGCTCAACACGAACGTGGCTCTGGGCGGCAGGGCAGGCCGATATCAACTTATCGCGCACACAACTACAAAGGCTCAGAAAGCAGTCGAACTGAAGATTGAAGAAATTGCGCTGGGATATCAGCAGCAGGTGGGATTTCAGCTCGACAACAAGTATTGCGCGCGCTGCCACAATCCGGAGTCCACGGCGGAGCGGGTTTCCAATTACGACAATCTTGCGGTCAAGCCGCACCCGTTCACCGAGGGTGACACACTCAACAAAATGAGCGACGCCGAACTGACCGCCATCATCAGCCACGGCGGACCCGCGCTCAACAAGTCAGCATTGATGCCCCCGTACGGCTATACTCTGAGCAAGACAGAGATCGAGGCGCTGATTGCTTACATCCGCCTGATCTCCGATCCCCCCTATCATGCTTCCGGAATGGTGTATGCACAAGAGTAGGGCCGGTGGGCTCGGCCTGGTTCTCTTCGTTCTCAGCCTGTTCGTTTTTAGTCTAATCGTGACCAGCGCCTTACCTGCTCAAGTTGTATCGCCGGTGGAAATCAAAGACCCCGCGTTGCGCCTCCTGCAGCAGCAATACATGGACGACCTGAGCCGGGCCGGCGAGGACATTCTGTCAACCCATTTCGATTATCCGTTCTACCTCAGCCGCAAACTCAACCTCGACCAGGCACGACAACAAATCGCGGATCAGTCATCCCTCCGCTTCGACAGTTATAACGGCAAAACTGTGCTCGCCATCACGGGCAACTACTATGCCGCTTACTCCGCACAAAAGATCAGTCCCGGACAGCGGGCGCGAAGCACTTTTCTCAACGTGGTGATGCCGATCCTGAAAGCCGCGGTGCCGCGCTTTCAGAACAACCTGCACGTTCAAGGGTTCGCGATCGAGATTTCGCATCACATTATGGGGAAGGTGATGGGAGTCTCGATGGAGCGCCCGGAAAACCTGATGGTGTTCTTGCCGCGCAGCGGCGCTCTCAAGCTGCTTGCCGCCAAGGACGAGACCGCGCAGCAGGCGGCGCTGCTGCAAGGTGAGGTGTTTCTCAACGCGCAACCCATCTCAATTTGGCTCAACGATGCGGTGCCGCCAGCGCCGGCGGATGATCACGCCGAGGATCCTTCCGCCAACGGCGCCTCTGGCACCGCGCAAACGGGAGCCGAAATCCTTCCGGCGGGGAACGGCAGCGGACCGCCGCCAACTGCCAGCCCTACACCTCTGAGCCCGTTGAAACCGAAAGAACCACCAGCGCCCCCGCCCCGCGATACATCGACGCAGGCGTTGTCTGCAGTGCAACTCTCCAATCAGCCGGTGGTCGATCGGATTGTGAAAGAGCTGGAGTCGCAGGCTCACTTCGTTTCCTACGCACAGCCGAAATTCGTGGCTTTCCGGCAGGGAATCTATCTTGAGCTGTCAGTGAATTCCGATTTACCAGCGTCGGCCGCGGGATCGCGGTACAAGCTGGCAGCCACGGCTTTCGACGACCACATTGCTCATCTCATCCGTCCGCTGCTGGCCTATTTCAAGGACGAGAAGGAATTTGACGGGATCGGCTTCAGCACAAACGTCCACCTCACCGGCAAGCCGGCTGTTACCACATCCGAAGCCGTGGAATTTTTCTTTCCGCTTTCGTCTCTGCGCTGCTACGAGAAGTACGATTGCACCGGCCAGCAACTTCTGGACGCTGGAACGGTACTCATCAATGGCGAACGCGTGGCCCTCGATCTGCAAATCGCCGAGGGCGGCTCCAGCCGCTGAGATACTTTACCTTGGCGGTTGTCATAACTTGCAGAACACGCGCCCAGTGGTGGGCGCGCGGCCATCGATCAATCTCCGACGGTCCGAAAGACCCGTTTCCAGCCAGGTGGATTGTTTTCGAGTAGCCCGCAATCTACGTGTAATCCTGAGAGGCATCGGCAATGGCTGGGAAGAAGGTCACTCCCATGTTCGACGGGTACATCCGAGTGCCTCTTGGAGTGCAATCGGCTTCCAGTAGTCAGGCCCTTTCAGGTGATCTGGCCGATAACGTCCTGTGATGGCGGCCACAGCGCACCGTCAGCGATGCGATGAGCGCGGCGCCCAAAGCAGGCCCGCAGCAAAAAAACCCTTGACCTCCGAACCGGTTCGGGGGTTTATGTTGTGCAGGAGCGAGAAACCATGCAGGCAAACCGCCAACTGCTGCGTTCCGGTGAACTGGCGTCGCGCGCCGGGGTGAGTACCGACACGCTGCGCTATTACGAGCAAAAGGGTGTGCTGTCGCCGCCACCGCGTTCGAGCAATGGGTACCGCTGTTATCCGGCCGAGTCGCTGGAGCGCGTGCAGGTGGTCCGCAGCGCACTGCGCATCGGCTTCAGCATCGATGAGCTGTCGCGTGTGCTGCGCGTCCGTCAGAGTGGCGGCGTACCCTGCCGCAGCGTGCGTGCGATGGCCTCGGCGAAGCTGCGCGAGCTGCGCCAACGGCAGGAGGAAATCGCGCGGCTTTGCCGGCTGCTGCAGGCGGTGATCCGGCGCTGGGACCGCCAGTTGGGCCGCACCGCTCCTGGCGAGCACGCCCACCTCCTGGATACGCTGGCAGCTGGAGATTCGCCGCTCATGACCCGACTCGCTCCGCCTTCTTCCTCCGGAATGGGGCGGAAACTCAGACGAGGAGCGCCCAAATGAAATCCACCAATGTTGTGCTGGCACTCGCGCTGTCGGGCTTACCCGCAGCGGCCCAGGAAGTCCACCACGATTGTCCGCAGATGACCGGCTCGAACGACGCCCATGCCGCGATGAACCAATCCGGGGTGTCGGACGAACAACGCAGTCAATACTTGAACGGCGAAGGCATGGGGTTGGCGAAGGCCGCCGAACTCAACCACTATCCCGGCCCGCGGCACGTCCTGGACATCGCCGACAAGCTCGGGCTCTCGCCCGACCAGCTCGCCGCCACGCGCGCCCTGTTCCTCGACGTGCATACGAAAGCGCAGGTGCTGGGCAAACAGCTCCTCGCCCGCGAAGATGAACTCGAGGCCCTTTTTCGCGAACAGCACGCCGATGCGGACAAAGTGCGGCAACTGACCGCCGAAATCGCCGACCTGCGAGGGCAGTTGCGCGCGCTGCACTTGACCGCGCACGTCCGCGAGCGCGCGCTGCTTTCCGCCGAGCAGGTGACCCAGTACGACGCGCTGCGGACTTACGTTCCCGGCGAGAGTCCCGCGCCGCTGCACCATCATTGATGGAAGAGGCGGCGGGGCGTGCCACAAGCAGGCGTGCCCCGCCGCCAAGGAAGAAGGTCGCTTCTACATGTCCGACTGTACATCCACGTGCCTCTTGGCGTGAAGGCAGTATCCGACGGGTCTCCGGCAGCCAAGTTTTTTCACGTGACCTGGCAAATAACGTCCTGTGATAGCGGTCACAGCGCACCGTTCCACGAATCGGTAACCTGTTTCCTTATCGAGTAAAGGTATAGACTCGTGAAAGTGAACCGCATACGAACCACCGTTGTGCTGGGCGCTGTCCTGCTGTGGGCAGTGACACCTGCCATGGCGTGTTTGTTGCCGGGTTTCGCCCCAACTCCCGCGGAGCGCGAGTGCTGCCATCACATGGCTGCGCATTGCGGACAATCCGCCATGCCGGCCAGTCATACCTGCTGCCAGGCGCCCATCTATCCGGAGACCGTCGTGGTGCAGGGGCAGGCTAACCTGCCGCTGAAGAACGCGATCGCTGCGCTTCCGGCCAACACTCACGCTCATTTGCCCGCTGCTATTGCTATATCTTCAAGGTGTCTGGCCTTTTTCGAGTCCCCACCAGGTCAAGCACCATCCCGTTCGTCGTCTGTCCTGAGGATCTAGAGACCTTCTTTTCTCATTTCCAGGCATTGGTGTGTGCAGGCCAACTTGCGCCTGAACTCTGCCAAGAGCCTGCCATGTTCCATTCGATTGCCTTGATCGTGGAGAAGAGAAATGAAGGTCCATACTTTTCTTGTACTCATACTACTTGCCGCAGTTGCGGGCGCGCAGCAGTTTGGCGCTGCTGCGTCGGGCCCCGACCTCATGGCGGGCGCCGACGCAATGCTGTCATCGCCTCAGCAGCATCACGCTGCAACTACCGTCCCACTAACGCTGGCCGAACTCGAAGCTGCGGCTCTGGCCAACAATGCGGAAATTCGCGCCGCCGCGAGACAAGTGGCCGTTGCCGCGGCACGCAGAGGCAGCGCCGGCGCTCTGGATGATCCGTCGTTCATGTATCGCGGATGGGGGACGCCGCTTGCCAAACCGTGGGATCTGAATCAGACCCAGCACATGTTCATGTTCAGTCAAAACCTGCCGGGAGGAGGCAAGCGTCAACTCCGGGCGCAACTGGCTGACAGCGACATTGAAGTCACCAAGGCGGAGCTCGAAACAAAGAAGCGCGACATTGTGGCGCTGGTTCGCCGATCGTTCTACGAGCTTCTGCGCAACCATGATGAACTCCGCTTTCACGACGAGCAAGCCGCGCTCGCGCGTCAGGCACTGGAGTCAGCGCGCATCAAGTACGTGGTCGGCAAAGTCCCGCAGCAGGACATGTTGAAAGCGCAGATCGCGCTCACCCGACTGGTCGAGCACCTTGTGATGCTGCAACAGGACAGCGACCTGGCACGGACGCGGTTGAACACACTTCTGGGTCGGGACCCCGGTGCACCTCTGGACGTGTTCGGCGCCTACTCGCCGCCGGCAAAGCTTCCGGGCCTCATCGACCTGGAGAAGATCGCAACGGAGAACCGGCCCGAGCTGATGGCAATCTCGGCTGCAATCCATCGGGACGAGGCGCGCACACAACTGGCGGAGAAGTCCTTCAAGCCCGACTACACGCTCAGCGGCGGGTACATGCTCGCACCGGAGGGTTCCCGCTATCGCAACACCTACGCGGCTGAACTCTCCCTCACCCTACCCTGGCTGAACCGCGGACGCCATGACGCGGAAATCGCTGAGGCCGACGCCATGGTCACCGCCAGGAAGGCGGATTATGAAAGCCAGCGCGCTGCCGTGTTCGCGGAGATCCAGGAGTCGCTGGTGCGAGCGCGTGTGGCACAACGGCTTGCCGGTTTGTACGGCGACACGTTGCGGCCACAGGCCCAGGCTGTGCTCAAGGCAACCGTCGCCGCCTATCAGTCGGATCGGACTGACTTCCTCAACTTGCTCGACAGCCAGAACACAACCCTCGATGTCGAGCTGAGCTACATCCGTGCGGTCTCTGAATTGGAGACACGGCTGGCGGACCTGGAGCGCGCGGTTGGCGCGCCTCTGCCCCGAAGCACGGACAATAGTTCCACGATTTCCCACGAAGCTCAATGGCCAGGCGTCAACCCGGCCTCGGAGGTGCGGTAATGACCACGCGTGAAAAATTCTTAATCATTGCAGGACTTGTTCTCGGTCTGTTGATTGCTGGCCTGATATTCGGCGTTTCGCGCCTGCTTCGCCCCGAAGCCAGCGCAGCCCAGACGAAAGAAACGACAGAAGAAATGGCTTCACTTGGGCCGGAATCCAGTTCCGGGAATACTGCTGCCCAGCACGGCGGACATCAACACGGCTCTGCTGCTTCCTCTGACGCGACTGAGCCTGCGGCAAGCGTTCAGATGACGGAGGACGAGCAGCGTTCCATCGGGCTGCAGACGGCAGTGGTCCAGCACCGGTTGATCCGCCGCGAGTTGCTCGCAGTAGCTCGAGTCGATGAGCCAGAAACACAACTGGCCAACATCAGCGCTCGCATCGGCGGCCGCATTGACAAGCTGCACTTGGATTTCACTGGCCAGCCCGTGCGACGTGGCCAGCCGCTCGCCGAAATCTACAGTCCGGAAGTTGTTACCAGCGCCGAGGAGTACAAGCTTGCGATAGGGAACCGCAAGCGGTTGGCCGGCAGTGACGAGCCGCAGGCGATTTCCGGTGCGGACGAACTCATCGCCGCCAGTCGTCGCCGACTCGAACTCTGGGGGCTGACTCCACAACAGATCGACACCATCGCGACCTCCGACAAGCCGCAGATCGATCTCACGATCTACTCCCCCGCCAACGGAATCGTGACCGAACGGAAAGTAACGCAGGGGCAATACGTCAATGCCGGCGACGTGCTCTACACCGTGACCGACCTGAGCAAGGTCTGGGTGAAGGCCGATATTTACGAGGGCGATCTGCCTCAGGCGCATGTGGGACAGGCTGTCGAGATCACTTCAGAATCCGCGCCCGGTGCGAAGTTACGAGGTCAGGTAGGGTTCCTCGAGCCGATGGTCAATGCGCAGACGCGCACGACCGTTGCCCGAATCGAAGTTTCGAATCCGGGCATGCGCCTCCGTCCCGGCATGTTTGTGCAGGTTCGCTTTGCAGTTTCGGGACAACACACACTCGCGGTACCGCGCTCTGCTGTAGTGGACACGGGCACGCGCAAGCTCGTGTACGTCGCCAAGGGCAATGGAATATTTGAAGCTCGCGAGGTGCAACTTGGTCAAGTGGCTGACGACTTCTATCCCGTCCTGGCTGGTCTGAAAGATGGCGACCGCATCGTCACCGAAGGCAACTTCCTGCTCGACTCGCAGACCCGCATCAGCGGCGGCATGAGCAGCATGTTCGGCGGCTCGAAGGAGTTCAATCGGCAGCCCGCCGCTCCCGAATCCGCGCCATTCAAAGTGTCATTCCGCAGCGATCCCTCGACGCCGCAAGGCGGCGCGGAAGCTGCGCTCCATGTCTCAATACAGGATGCCGCGGGAAAACCGGTAACTGATGCCCAAGTCCAGGTGACCTTGTTCATGCCCGCGATGCCGGCGATGGGGATGGCTGAGATGCGCGAGACCGCAACCCTCACTGCCAGCGGTTCCGAGTATTTAGGCCGCATCAAGATCCCGACATCGGGCACGTGGACGGTCACGGTGGAAGTAAGCCGGGGCGGTCAGTTGCTCACCAACTACCGTGGCAGCCTGAACGCGAAATAAGGAGAGGCAACGATGATCCAGCGAATGATCGAATTCTCACTCAAGAATCGCGGACTCGTTCTGCTCGCTTACCTTGTGCTCGCAGCATGGGGCTATTGGGCACTATTGAGTACGCCGATCGATGCTATTCCCGACCTCAGCGAAAATCAGGTGATCGTTTTCACGGACTGGCCGGGACGCAGCCCTCAGGAAGTCGAGGACCAGATCACCTATCCTCTGGCTGTCAATCTTCAAGGCTTGGCGGGAATCAAGACGGTCCGCTCCTCCTCGGCGTTCGGGTTCTCGATGATCAACCTGATCTTCGGGGACCGTGTAGATCTGTATTTTGCACGCGCTCGCGTGCTGGAGAAGCTGAACCTTTCCTCAGGAATTTTGCCCGAGGGGGTGACGCCGGTGCTTGGGCCCGACGCTACCGGTGTGGGACAGGTGTACTGGTACACCGTTGACGGTCCCTACGATTCAGGCACGTTGCACTCCCTGCAGCACTGGTTCATCCGTTATCAGTTGAACTCGGTGCCGGGAGTCGCTGAAGTCGGAACCATCGGCGGCTTCTTCCGCGAGTACCAGGTCGATGTCGACCCGGTGAAGCTGCGTGCCTACAACATCCCGCTGCGTACCGTCCTTGAGTCCATCCAGCGCAGCAACACCAACGTGGGCGCGAAGGTTATGGAGGTCAACGATACGGAGATGGCAGTCCGCGGTATCGGCCTGATCCGCTCCATCGCCGATATCGAAAACATTGTGCTCGCCGCAAGTAATGGCACGCCCGTCTATCTGAGCAACGTGGCCAACGTGCATTTCGGGCCTGACTTCCGGCGCGGAGTGCTGGATCGCGACGGAAAAGAAGCGGTCGGCGGGGTCATCGTAATTCGTTCGGGCGCGAATGCTCTCGAAGTCATCGACGCCGTCAAGAAGAAGATCGCGGACCTGCAGCCGGGCCTACCCAAGGGAGTCCGGATTACGTCATTCTACGACCGAAGCTCTCTTATCCATCATGCGGTGGACACGCTAAAGTACGCGCTCATCGAAGAGATCTTGTTGGTCACGCTGGCGCACCTTATCTTCCTCTGGCACTTCCGCAGCATCCTGATTGTTACTCTGCCGTTACCGCTGGCAGTCGCCTCATCGTTTCTGTTCATGCGCTATTTTGGAATCTCGTCGAACATCATGTCGTTGGGAGGAATTGCAATTGCCATCGGGGTGCTGGTCGATGCGGGCATTGTTGTGACTGAAAATGTCATGCGTCACGCCGAAGCCTATGCGGAAGAACATGGCGAGTATCGATCGAAGATCACGCAGATTACTCTGGAGGCTACCAAACTGGTCGGGCGGCCAATCTTCTATGCCATGACCATCATCATCATGGCTTTCATCCCAGTGTTTGCGCTTGTGGGCATGGAGGGGAAGCTGTTCCACCCGCTGGCCTTCACGAAGACATTTGCGATGGTCGGCTCGACCATCATCGCCGTCACGCTCGTGCCAGTTTTATGCACCTATCTGATTCGCGGAAAGCTGCACCGAGAGGAAGCCAACCCCGTGATGCGCTTTCTGCAGCGGCTTTACAAGCCCGCTCTTACATGGGCGCTTAAGCACCGCATTACAACACTGGCAGGAGCTTCGGCACTCTTCATTTTCGCCATGTTCCTGGCGACCACCATCGGCTCGGAATTCATGCCGCCTTTAAATGAGGAGACGGCCATGTTCATGCCGATTACCGATCCGGCGATTTCCTTGACTAAAGCTACTGAGATAGTCCGCGAACAGGACCTGATCATCTCCCAAGACCCCGCGGTCGAGAACGTTGTAGGCAAGATCGGACGAGCCGACACCTCGACCGATCCCGCACCCATCAACATGACGGAGACCATCATCACGCTCAAACCGCGCGATCAATGGCCAGCTGGAACCACCAAGGAAGACATATTGCAGCGGCTGGACGCGAAGCTGCGTATTCCCGGAGTCACGAATATCTGGACACAGCCCATCCGCAACCGCATTGACATGCTTTCAACCGGCATTCGCACACAAGTGGGCGTCAAGATCTTCGGCTCGGACCTGGCAACGATTGAACGTCTTTCCGGAGAGATTGAGCAGGTGGTGCGCCGCGTGCCTGGAGCGGTGGACCTCTATGCGGAGCGCATCACGGGCGCGCCGTACCTGGAGATTGAGACCGATCGTGCTGCAGCCGCGCGCTATGGAATTAACGTAGGTGATGTACAGGATGTCATCGAAACGGCGATCGGCGGCAAGAACCTCACGACGGCGATTGACGGCCGGCAGCGCCTGCCCATCAGCGTGCGCTATGCTCGCGGCTTTCGAGACACGCCGGAAGCTCTTCGCAACGTGCTGGTCACGGCGTCAAACGGCGCCCAGATTCCACTGACGCAAGTCGCTTCCATTCGAGTTGTCATGGGGCCTTCGATGATCAGCAGCGAGAACGGCCTGCTGCGTGGCTCGGTTCTGCTGAACGTGCGCGGCAGGGACGCCGGCTCGTTTGTCGAACAGGCGCAACGTGCCGTAGCTCGCGAGGTGAAGCTGCCCTCGGGTTACTATGTGGAGTGGAGTGGTCAATACGAAAACCAATTGAGCGCCCGCCGCCGCTTGATGTTGGTCATCCCCGCCGTGTTCCTCATCATGTCGGTGCTGCTCTATAAAATCTACGACTCGCTCAAAGAGGCGCTTCATGTGATGCTGGCCGTGCCCTTCGCGCTGACGGGAGGAATTTTCCTGTTGAAGATTCTGGGCTACAACTTCTCGGTTGCGGTATGGGTTGGCTTCATCGCACTCTTTGGCACGGCCGTACAGACTGGCGTGGTGATGGTCATTTACCTGGAGGAAGCGGTTGCGCGGAAGAAAGCTGCCATGGGCGAGCTTACCGTGCAAGGGTTGCACGAGGCGGTGATGGAAGGTGCGCTACTGCGATTACGTCCCAAGGTGATGACCGTGTCGACGGTGATTGCAGGCCTGCTCCCCTTGATGTGGTCAAGCCGCACTGGCGCGGAAATCATGAAACCTCTGGCCACCCCGGTATTAGGCGGCATGGTGTCCTCGCTCCTGCACGTTCTGATCGTAACTCCTGTGATCTTTACCTGGCTTCGCGAATGGGAGATAAGGCGTAAGCGTGTCTAGCTCCGTTGGTCTTGCGTGGAAGGGCCTCTACAGGCCGCCAGTCTGATTCCAGCGGACGCGTAACACGGCAAAGCGTGGCAGTGGACGCACTCGGTATTCAGGTCCGAGCCACAATTACAGCCACCAGAATTGGAGACTCCCCATGGAGGTGGACTATCTCTAGCCCATTGAAAACAAACCCTAAATTTGGTGGCGGCGGTAGGACTCGAACCTACGACCTACGGATTATGAGACCGTCGCTCTAGCCACCTGAGCTACGCCGCCACGATTTGTTTACAACAACTTGCAAGACCTTATTCGTTGCACGATCGTTGCACAATCGCTGCCATCAGGCGGCCTGGCGGCCAGCACAGGGCGATACCAACGGGTCACGTCTTTGCGCAACACGGCGCATTTCACATCACGTACTACGCCACAGCCATTGTAGACGGCCAGCCGAAGCGGGTGCAACGGTCTGAGCGATTCCGCACCTAGGACAACGAGCGCCACTCCGCAAAATGCGTGCCCGTACAGCAACTCGCGGCTCAGGTCATGGAGCGTGTGAATGCGATGAGCGGAACGCTGCCCGATGCCGACCTCAAGGCCGCTGACTTCCGGGAGCAGACGCACCTGCCGTATCTGGAGCGGAACACGAAGGCCAGCACGTTGCACGGATACCGGAAAGCCAGTTCAGACTGCGGGTGAAGAAAGTATGAGGCGCATGCAAGAAACGCTGGCAAGCCCGATCGCCGACTCCAACCTACCCCCAATCCGTCATTCAAGGATTGCAGCTCATTCAATTGCAGCCGTAACGTTTTGGCGCACTACAACGAGGCTGCCAGTCCTACGCTCTCTGACTGACACCGCTCGACAATCTCTAAACGGCCGTTTGCACCGACTTTCCGCAGAATGCGATGGATATGGTTCTTGACGGTTTGCTCCGATAGATTTAAGCGGTTTCCGATCTCCTTGTTTGAGAGTCCGAGGCGAATCAGGCCTATCAGTTGCTGTTCCCTCCGTGTCAAGCCGAATTTCGTCTTTTGGGGTGTGTTGAACGAAAAGGAAACGTCCCGGGCAGCACACTGGAACAGGGACAGCGAAAATCGAGGTGGGCAGACCGCTTCGCCTGCTGCGACTGCGCGGATCACGCGAACAATCTCGGCGGCCGGCGCATCCTTCAGAACGTAGCCCACGACTCCTTCGGCCACGGCCTGCAAGAAAGTGGCCTCATCTTCTTCCATGCCGACCATAACGGCTTTACGGTTCTCTCCCGCTTGGCGCATGTGTGAAACCAAGCGGGGACCGGTCAGCGCGACACTTGTGGAGTCAAACAGGACTACATGGGGATTCGCGGCCGAGACCTTCTCCAACGCAGAAGCCGAGAAAGGAATTGCACCTGCCACGACTATATCGTCTTTTTTTCGCAGAACCCGAACCAAGGCTTCGCGGAGCAGACAATTCTCCGCTACCAGGAAAGCGACAATACGCTCGAGAGACAACACAAACCTCCACTCGCAAACCCCTGCGCCAATCAGGGCCCCCTCAAGCCAAGGAAAGAATCATAGCACAACTAGCTACTTTAGTTCCGTCCATTCCGGAGCAGCCATCTACTAGACGAGTACCCCCATGAGTACCACAACTATGGTATAAAGTGGTACCCCTATACCTTCCTTTGAGTACGCAATTGAATCTTGTCTGATCTCTCGCAAGTAAGTAGAAGTGATTGCGGAGGGTTACGCTAGTGAAACGAGTGCGAGTTTTAGTTGCAAACCATCCACGACTGATGCGGGAGCTCGTGCTCGCCGTGATCGCCGACCAGCCCGACATCGAGATCGTTGGTGAAGTCCAGGAGGAGAGCCAACTGGCAGAAGCGGTCGAGGATGCCGAGCCCGATATCTTGATTCTCGCACTCGAGGATGCCGACAAACGCATCGCCCAATGCGGCTTTCTGCTTGGGCGGTACCCGCAGATGCGGATCCTTGCGCTCGCGCCGGAACAGAATCTCGGCCTGTTCTATTGGGCGACTGTAGACGTTCGCACCAGGCCGCTGGAGAGTTCCGAGGCTGGAATTTTGAACGCCTTGCGGGAACGTCCATCACTGGTGGGCACGGTACATAACTAACTGGTTAAGGCCGCGAGTTTGCGCTTAAGTCATTGATAAATAATGGTTTACATTCATAATTTGAATGTAACTGAGAGGGCGGAGCTGCATTTAGGAGCGGAAGCGGTGCTGGAGAACACACTTTCAAACTACGAAGCGTCCGGGATCGGCGTTGCGGGCGAAGCTTTGGCCTCCACCGAAGAACTTTTGGCGGTTGAACGGTGGTACGCGGTTTCCGTTCGTCCGAGGCACGAAAAGTCGGTTGCCCGGCTTCTCGAACACCGGGGATTAAGCTGCTTTCTTCCGTTATACCGCAGCGTTCGTCGCTGGAAGGATCGCCGAAAAGAATTGGACATGGCCCTATTCCCGGGCTATGTATTCGTGAACCTCAATACTCGCGACCGTTCGGGTGTTCTTCGGGCTCCCGGGGTCCTGCGATTCGTGACTTTTCAGGGCCAGCCTGCCGCGGTCCCGGACTCCGAGATCCGCGCGCTGGAATCGAGTCTGTCGGCAGGTCTGCGGCCGCAACCTCATCCCTACCTGCGCCAGGGCGCGAAAGTCCGCGTAAAGCGCGGGCCTCTCGTGGGTGCGGAAGGAATCATGATCCGCCGCAAAGAACGCTTCCGCTTGGTGCTCTCGATCGATCTGATCATGCGATCGGTGATGTTTGAGGTGGATGAAGCCGACGTCGAACCTCTCTGAAGACATCTTGTCAGTCAACCGATAGCGGGGCATCTGAAGAGGGAATTCCGAGCGCACTCGGAAGCAGGTTGGTCGCGAACGGAGCGGAGGATTTCATGCTTGGCCCTGGGTGGAAATAAACTATGTTCGACCACAAACAATTGAGGAAGAGTATCTCTTGTCTTGCCTGGATGTTCTTGTTTTGCGCGGCTGCCTATTCACAGCAGGAATCCCGACAGGGTGCAGCGCAACGATCCGGAAAGGAAACTGCTGCGCGCGTGCCTGGCCGTCCTCCCAATATCGTCTCGGACAATCTTGACAGGGTGGCGGCTTCAGCCGATCAGATTCTCGAAGTCTTGGATAAAGAGGCCGGTCTGATGGTCGAGTTTAAGCGCCTGCTTGCGCAAGATGCGGGGGTGAGCGGGCAGATCCTTGAAGAGCCCGATCTGACCGACATGGCGATCGCCGAACGCCTGCGCTCGGACTTGCGTGCCCGCGTGCTGGCAACGCGCCTCCTGCAGCGCTATGGCTATCTCGTGCCTCGATTGAATCCGGACTCCGACCTCAAAGAGGAGCAAAAGCTGGTGCGGCAGGAGCGGGCACAGATGCTCGCGCACGCCGCCGAGCGCCGCGACACTCTGGTTGAAAATCCAAGCGCTGGCCGTAACGCTGCATGCGATCCTCGCAGCATCCCGGAGTGTGAACTCCCGCCCTCTCTCCCCGAGGATCGTGAGAGTGTGCCGGTGAGCCCGACTGCACCAGGACGTGCGCCGCGTTCGTCGCCGCCGTTGCAACGGGCCGAGGATACTGCACCCGGCCAAATGACGCTTCCGGGTGGCACAGGCCCGGATGGCACCGGCCTTTCGCCGGACCAACGCCCAGGATATCCGGCCACTCTGGCAGCGCCGGAGACCATGCTCACTGCGGCGCGCGTTGATACAAATCCAGCGCTGAACTGGACGCCGCGCATGGCCGGGTACGGGAGTGGGGAGAATCCTTCGCTTCCCTCCACCAGCCAGACAGATCTGCAGTCGCTGTCGGTCTCTCAGCCGGATCAATTATCAAGCGGCGCCGGGATGCCACGGACAGGGCGGGGCTCAGAGCGATATCCAGCCGGGCGCGATTCTGCTCCTGCGGGCACTACCGAGCCGGAGCAAGGAAGGATGGTGCGTCGACCGAATCCTTACGCAGATGTGCCTTCCCTCTATGACCTCTATGTGCAGGCGGGGGCGACCAATCGGCCTCTCGTTAGGTTTGGTCTCGATGTTTTCCGCAAAGGAGCGACAAATCCGGATTATATCCCCATGGATCTTCCCGTCGGACCGAGCTATGTCGTCGGTCCCGGCGACAGTCTCTCGATTGATCTCTGGGGAGGGGTTTCACAGCGGCTGCTCCGCACAGTGGACCGGGAAGGGCGCGTGGCTCTGCCGGAAACAGGGCCGGTCCTTGTCTCCGGGAGAACGCTTGGCGATGTACAGGAAATGGTGCAACGCAGCCTGAGAACACAATTCCGCGATGTTTCCGCGGACGTTGCACTGCTGCGGCTGCGCTCGGTGCGCATGTATGTGGTTGGCGACGTCACTTCGCCGGGCGCGTATGACGTGAGTTCGCTTTCCACTCCGTTGAATGCGCTGTTTGTGGCGGGTGGTGTGACAGCGCAAGGCTCTCTCCGGCGTCTTCAACACTATCGAGGAAAGCAGTTGGTGGAAGAAGTGGACGCGTATGACCTGCTCCTCCATGGCATTCGGGGCGATCTGCAGCGAATCGAGAACGGCGATTCCCTGATGGTACCGCCACTGGGTCCGGTGGTGACGGTAGAAGGCATGGTGCGCCGCCCAGCAGTTTACGAGTTGCGCAATGAGAAGACCCTCGTGGAAGTACTCGATCTGGCTGGAGGAATTCTCCCCGCGGCGGCACTGCGGCACATTGAAGTCCAGCGCCTGGTAGCGCATGAAAAGCGCACCATGTTGAGCGTCGAAATCAGCGACACCAGCGATGCCGAAGTGATTCGCGCGCAAATGAGCGGGTTCGCAGTACAGGATGGGGACGAGATCCACATCTTTCCGATCGCGCCTTATAACTCGGAGTCTATCTACCTCGTAGGGCATGTCTTGCGTCCAGGCCGCTATTCCTACAAGCCGGAGATGAAGCTCACGGACCTCGTGACTTCGTATGCCGACCTGCTTCCGGAACCTTCGACCCGTTATGCCGAGATCATCCGGCTGCACGCGCCGGACTACCATCCGGTTGTCGAGACCTTTGATCTGGCAAGCGCTCTCGAACATCCCGATCAGGCGCCTAAGCTGGAGCCGCTCGATACTGTACACATTTTCGGACGGTACGACTTCGAGCCGGATCCAGAAGTATTCATCACGGGTGAGGTCCGGACGCCGGGGTCGTATCGCGCGTCTGGCCAGCAGCGTTTACGCGATGCGATTTATCAGGCCGGAGGTGTGACCCCGGATGCCTGGCTTGATTCGGCACAGCTGTTCCGCCGGCAGCCAGACGGGACCACACGAGTCTTGAGCATCAACTTGAGCGACGCACTCGCGGGAGATCCTTTGAATAATGTTTTGGTCCAGCCGCGCGATCGCATCCTTGTGCATCGTCAGCCGGAACAAGTTTCACCACCCAGCGTGTACGTAAAAGGCGATGTCGCGCGCCCGGGCCGCTATCCTCTCGCTGTCAATATGAGCGTCTCCGACCTGGTGCGTTCTGCCGGCGGATTGCTGCGCAGCGCGAATCCCGATGGCGGCGACCTGACGCATTATGCGATCTCTAATTCGTCCGGGGAGCGCGTGTCGGCCGGACACCAGGACCTAAATCTGGCTGCCGCTCTCGCGGAAAAGGAAGACCAGAATTTACCGCTCCGCGACGGCGATGTGTTGACCGTGCCGCAACAGGCTGGCTGGAACGATGTCGGCGCGGCGGTCACCCTGCGCGGTGAAGTTCGCAAACCAGGTGTTTATGGCATCAGGCCCGACGAACGCCTGAGTTCGCTACTGCAGCGCGCGGGCGGGCTCCTGCCGACAGCAAGTCCGCGCGCAGCGGTGTTCGAACGGACCGAAGTTCGTGAACTTCAGCAGAAGAATCGCCAACAATTGATCCAGCGGCTCGAGCAGGAGTCCACGGTGGTAAAGACTTCGGCAACCACGACGGGAACGGAGGAAGCTGCCTTGCAACAGGCAGCCATCCTGCAACGCGAGCGCGTATTGGATGCACTGCGAAAAGCTCCTGTATCGGGACGGCTGGTCATCCATCTTCGCCCGGACCGCAAAGACTTTGCGCAATCGCCCGAGGATATCGAGCTTCGCGCGGGCGATTCGCTCACCATCCCCAAGCAGCCCGGAGCAGTGCTGGTCATCGGGCAGGTGTACAACGCTAACGCCCTCACTTATTCGCCAGGGAGGAATGCCGGCTGGTATCTCTCCCGCTCGGGAGGCGCAACCAAGCTTGCAGACAAACGTGCAATCTTCATCGTCCGCGCGGACGGTTCGGTCACCAGCAAAGAGGGCGGCTATTGGTCCGGAGGTGTGCTCTCGGCGACGATGGGTCCGGGCGACACCATCGTGGTACCGGAGAAGCCGGTGCTTGGCAGCAGCACTATGAAAAACTTTCTGTCCATCGCGCAGATCGCGGCGTCGACCGCATTGGTTGCAGCGGTTGTTCATTAAGCGCATATGACGATACGGCTTCAAGCCGGGATTCTCGGAGCCCTGCTGTGGTCCGGCGTTGGTTTGACCTGTGTGTCTTCCGCGCGGGCACAGGGGGTAGAGGCAAGGTTCGTGGGCAACCAGAAAGAAATTTTGACAAGTCCCGCACGACTTCGGTTTTCTGATACGGAGTGGCTTGTTCCGCTCAGCGGTATCGCCGGAATTGCCCTTCCGGTCGTGCGATCGTTCCAGACCGGCGAATGAGGCTCTGGGTTGTTGCAGTCATGCTTTTGACTCTTTTGGCGATCGTGCGGAGCAGCGCTCAGACCGATTCGCAGCCGCCTGCACCTGCGCCGGACGCGAAAACACAATCGCAAGACAGTTCAATTCCATCAACTCAGAGAGCGAAACCTCACGAGAATCAGCCCACGTTCTTGCCCGCCGGAGAGGATCCGGAAAACCGGCTGGTTACGCCCTTCATGAAGCATCTCGCGCTCGATCAGAAACAGTTCTGGACAGCACCGCTCCATTTGCGCTGGTCGGATGCGGAAGTTCTCGCTCCCTTCGCCGCCTTCACAGCCACACTCATGGCAAACGACGCTGCGCTCTCGCGCCGGGTTCCGGGCACGACTTCGCAGATCAACCGAAGTGTGAATATTTCCGACTACGCCACCTATTCGCTCATCGGCGCCGCCGGCGCTTCTTACTTCTGGGGGCATTTCATCCACAACGACCATCTCCGCGAAACCGGGTTCCTCGCCGGCGAGGCAGCGCTCAACAGCACGGCAGTGGCGTATCTGTTCAAAACTATGACCCGGCGTCCCAGGCCGCTTGAAGGAAATGGAAATGGGACGTTCTTTCAGGGAGGGACGTCGTTCCCCTCCGAGCACTCCGCAATCGCCTGGTCGGTCGCGAGCGTAGTCGCGCATGAATATCCGGGGACACTGCCGAAGATCGCCGCTTACGGCCTGGCTTCTGCGGTGACGCTGACACGCGTTACCGGCAAGCAACACTTCCCTTCCGATGTTGTGGTGGGCAGCGCTCTCGGATGGTACTTTGCGCGCCAGGTCTATCGCGCTCATCACGACTCCGAACTCGGCGGCTCGGGATGGGGCAATTTCCAAGAAGACTCAGACGGTGGGGAGAAGGTTCGCAATCCCCAGCATATGGGATCGCCGTACGTCCCTCTCGACAGCTGGGTGTATCCGGCCGTGGATAAGCTGGCGAGTCTGGGTTATATCAAGACTGTGTTTTTCGCTTCCAAGCCCTGGACTCGCCTTGAAACCACGAACTTGGTGAACGAGGCTAAAGGCAACCTGGAGGTGGACGAAAGCGCTGCAGCAGGAATCGCCGCACTTGAACTTCAGCTCGAGCGGGAATTCGCCTACGAACTGGGACTCCTCGACGGCAAATCGAATGAGACAGCGAAAGTTGAATCGGTGTACACCCGAGTTGTATCGATCAGCGGGCCGCCACTGAACGACAGCTATCATTTCGGTCAGACGATTATCAACAGCTTCGGCCGGCCCTTTGAACAGGGGTTCAACACCTACGACGGCTTTTCGGGCTATGGCGCAGCAGGACCTTTGACGATTTATGTTCGGGGTGAGTATCAGCATGCACCGTCCGCGCCCGGCTATTCACTCGCTGCTCGACAAGCGATTGCTGCCGCTGACCAAAACCCGCTCCAGCCAGATGTTCCTTTTGCAACGGTAGATCGGTTCACGCTCCTGGACACTTACGCCGCAGTTAAAGCGGACGGATGGAATCTCGCGTTTGGGAAACAGAGCCTCTGGTGGGGACCCGGTGAGGGGGGCGCGCTCCTCTTCAGCGACAACGCCGAACCTATTTATATGTTCCGGGCGAGCCGACCTGTGCCCTTTGAGCTTCCCTGGATTTTCCGGCGGCTCGGCCCCATGAAACTCGACCTATTCTTTGGAAAGTTGTCCGGCAACGAATTCCCTGCACGACCGCTGATTCACGGTGAAAAGATCAGTTTCAAACCCTCGCCAAATTGGGAAATCGGGATTGAGCGCACGTCTGAATTCGGCGGCGTGGGCCGTGCGCTAACCTTGGGCGCGATCTGGGAAAGCTATGTGGCTACCAAAACCTCTTTCGACTATCCGACCAGTCGAAATCCCGGTAAGCGGACGATAGGGTTCGACTTCTCCTATCGCGTTCCGCATCTCCGCGACTGGGTCAAGCTATACGCAGATGGGCTTCTACCCGAAAGTAATCCGTTCAATGTTGATGCAAGCCCAAACCCCATCCATACCCCGCGGCGAATTGCGGTGCGGCCAGGGATTTACATGCCCCGATTGCCGCGCTTGCCAAAATTGGATTTTCGAGTCGAAGCCGTGTACACAGATCCTCCGACCTCGCGGAGCATTCGCGGCGATTACCTCTATTGGGACGCTTTTTACCACGACCTGTACACGAACAAGACTAACCTGATCGGCGACTGGATTGGACGAGAGGGGATGGGTTTCCAAGCGTGGAGCACCTATTGGTTCACTCCTCGAAGTTCACTCCAAACTGCTTACCGCCACGCCAAGGTCGCTAAAGATTTCATTCCTGCTGGAGAAACGCTAAACGACGGCTCGGTAAAGGTTAACTGGTGGGTTCGTCGGGACTTGAGTTTGTCGGGCTCCGTCCAATACGAAAAATGGTGGGCGCCTATTCTGGCGCCGACTGCGCAAGCGAACTGGACGTCGACGGTCGAAGTCACATTCTGGCCGCAATCCTGGGGCCGGTAGTTGGGTTCCCCGCCGCGAGCATTGCCGGGACAACGCAGAACGTAACTCTCACAATCCTCCGCAACAGCGAAAGAGAGGGCCAAACATTAACATGCACTCCTCGATCGGTCTGACAAGTTCACCGAAAGCGGAATCCACTCTAGCTTCGGATCTGGCCCCGATTACGCCAATCGTGCGCCGTACGTCCGCTGCTCGCTTCCGAAGTTACCTGACGATGGCGGAAGTGGTGGCCGACTTCATTACTGTTATTGGCGCCGTCATGTCCGGGTACTTCCTGTATTCCCTGCTGGGATGGGGCAGGCAACTTTACTATCCTGGATCGGTCGTTCTTGCTGTCGCCGCTACCTTCGCAGCAGTGCTTGTGTTGATGCTGGACCGCGTCGGCGCATACTCGAGCGGAACCAGTTTGTTGCGCGTCCGCGAAACTGAGCACGTGCTCCGCGTGTCGATGCAGGCGCTCGGTTTCGTGTTTGCCGTAACCTTCTTCACGAGCTTCCTGTTTTCGCGCTGGTTGCTGGTCCTGGCGCTGGGCCTGGTGCCACTGTTCCTCTTTGTGCAGAAGCATCTTGTGTATTTGCTGGTGCGGTCTCTGCACTCAAAGGGCTATGGCATGGAGCGAGTGCTGATCTACGGCTCCGGCTCAACCGGGCGGCGGGTGTATTCGGTTCTGCGCCGTTCTCCGAAACTCGGTCTGGAACCGGTGGCCTTTGTGGATGACAATGCGGCGAAAGCCGGTTGTGCCGTTTTTGAGTTGGGCTACGAGAATCGCCGTTCAGCGTCCGTGATGCGTGGTCCGATTACCCGGCACTTGGTCGCCCAGTACGCTGCCGACCTGGTCGTGATCGCCGTCCCTTCGCTGCAACGTGAGAAATTTCAGCAGGCAGTCGAAGAAGCTTTGGCGGCCAACGCGCGCGTGTCCTTCGTCCCCAGTCACTTCCTGCACTCCGATCCGTCGGTTGGCTTTCAGGACATCGATGGCGTTTTGCTGGCTTCCTTCAGCCCTCATCACAGACGCTTCACCTACGAGGCGACCAAGCGGATCTGCGATTTCGGCGGCGCCGCGATTCTGCTGGTTCTCAGCTCGCCGCTGTTCCTGTTGCTTGCCCTTCTCATCAAGCTCGATTCCAAAGGGCCGGCGCTGTTTCGCCAGGAGCGTGTGGGCCTGAACGGGCGCCGTTTCCGGATGTTCAAGTTTCGTACCATGTACTCGAACGCGCCCAGCTACGCCTTTTCGCCGAAGAAATCCGACGATAACCGCATTACCCGTCTGGGTCGCTTTCTTCGCCGCACCAGTCTGGACGAGCTCCCTCAGTTACTGAATGTGCTCCTGGGCAGTATGTCGCTGGTTGGACCTCGTCCGGAGATGCCCTTCATCGTCGAGACCTACACCGAACGTCATTCTCAGCGTCTGCAGGTAAAGCCCGGAATCACCGGACTCTGGCAGCTCAGCGGAGACCGCAACTACCTGATTCACGAAAACATCGAATACGATCTCTACTACATTCAGCACCGAAACTTTTTCATGGATTTGGCGATCCTGCTGCACACCACGATCTTTGCCATGCGGGGAATTTAGAGGCTTGACGATGTCACTTCACACCACGGGGGATACAAGAAATGGGAGGAAACCTGCGCCGACGGTTGCGAACTACAAGGATGCGAGCGCCAATTGTGTGGTATCGGCACCGGGCCGTGCGGCTCAACGACGTATTTCTGGCATCGTATCCCCGGTCGGGCAATACCTGGATGAGGTTCTTGTTATCGGAGCTTATTTCAGGACAAACAGCCGATTTCGGCACGGTGGAAACCACCATTTCCTACATTGGTATTCAGAGCCACCGCGTGCCGGCGCTGCTGCCGAATGGAGGGCGGGTGTTCAAGACACACGAGCAGTATCGTGTCGAGTATCAGAGGGCGGTATATCTAGTACGTGATCCCCGAGACGTCGCCGTGTCAAATTACGAACACGAGCGCGCTGGTCTCAGTTATGTAGACCATGGACTCGATCACTTCCTTGACCGATATGTTCGCGGCCGGACAAGCGCCTTTGGAAGTTGGCAAACTCACACTGAGAGCTGGCTGAACTCGCCTCTATTCGAAAGAGGCACTCTGCTCCTTATCAAGTATGAGGACCTACGTTCCGATCCCGAGAGAACCTTGGCACGCGTCGCTGACTTTCTGGGACTTCAAGTCGATTCCAGAGCCATCCACAACGTAGTTCTCAATAACGCCCTGTCAACCATGCGGCTAAAGGAAGATCGTCGAATGGCCAAAGTAGGATTCTTTGGAAAGCCGGAACTAGTGGAGTCCGGGCGGTATGTGCGCCAGGGCTCGGTGGGAGGTTGGAGCAAAAGGCTCACCGAGCGACAGTCGGCGCTAATTGAAGATCATGCCGGAACATTGCTGCAAATACTCGGATACGCGCAGGGGCAAAGCCACTCCTCCCCGGTGAGCATGCAGGACGATGCGTGTTTGCTTCCTTCGCCGGATGCCAGTTAGGTCAGCCACCATCCAGGAGTGCATTATAGGGAAGAACCACCCTTTGGGGGGCACTGGCGTGTTTTCTTCCCCTGAATGATCGCTAAACAGAGCTAAGCCGGCACAAGAGCGCACAATTGTGGAAAGTCTGAGACAGAACATGAGTGTTCACGAGATTGATTCGGTCACCGAGGTCGAGTTCCCATCCCCTTCGGAAGCTGCCGAGTCTGCACCAGATCAACCGGCTCCAGACGTTTTGGCGAGCCTGCAGTTGCTGTGGGAGCATCGCCGGTGCCTTTCCCGTGTGGCCGCATGGGCGCTTGTGATCGGCACCGTTATCGCATTTCTTATCCCGAACCATTATGAATCCTCGGTCAGCATCATGCCGCCCGACTCCATGAGCGGCAGCGGAACTATGCTGTCCGTGTTGGCGGCGAAGGCGTCCCCGGAACTGGCCGCCATGGCTGGAGGCCTGCTGGGGACGAAAGGTTCGGGTGCGCTCTTTGTCGATCTCTTCCGCAGCCGGAGCGTGCAGGATCATGTGGTTGACCGGTTGAATCTCCAGAAGGTCTATTGGTCCCGTTATAAGCAGGACGCACGCAAGAAGCTGAACAGCCGCACCGATGTGAGTGAGGACCGCAAAAGCGGCGTGATTTCGCTGACCGTGATGGACAAGAATCCGCAGCGCGCTCACGACATCGCGCAGGCGTACGTGGAAGAGTTGAACCATCTCGTGTCCGAGGTCAGCATCTCCTCGGCCCGGCGCGAGCGCGTCTTCATCGAACAGCGCCTCACCGCGGTCAAGAGCGACCTCGAGGACGCGGAGAAGCAATTCAGCGCCTTTGCCAGCAAGAACAGCGCTCTCGACATCAAGGAACAAACCAAAGCCATGGTCGAGTCTGCGGGTCTACTGCAGGGACAACTCATCGCCTCGCAGTCGGAACTGCAGAGTCTGGAACAGATCTACACCGGCAACAACGTTCGCGTCCGGTCGCTGCAAGCCAGAGTTGACGAGCTCAAGCGCCAAGCGCAGAAGCTGCAAGGCACGGACGCCTCGCTGGTTTCAGGTGCCGCCCAGCCCGACCAGATGTATCCACCCATCCGCAAGCTGCCCTTGCTCGGCGTTGAGTGGGCCGACCTCTACCGGCGCATGAAAATTCAGGAGACCGTTTACGAGTTGCTCAACCAGCAGTACGAACTGGCACGAATCCAGGAAGCGAAGGAGATCCCGACGGTAAATGTGATCGATCCGGCGAACCTGCCGGAGAGGAAATCGTGGCCCCCCAGGGTGCTGATTATCGTCATAGTGACGGTTCTGTCGCTGGCTGGAGCGGTTGTGGAGATCTTCGGGTCAGCGAAGATTCAGTCTTTAGAACACGATGACCCTCGCCGGCAGTTGGCGATGCGCGCGGCCGAAGGCTTGAGCCAACTTCGAAATCGGGTTGCCCATCTCAGGTTCCGTAACCGATCCGACTCCTCCAAACCATCCGGCGACGGACCGGAATGATGGCGATCATCTGGCCTTCCATGGTTGACAAATTCTGGCAGTCTTCCACCGGGAAAAGCTTAAACGCATTGCGGGCCTCGCGAAATTTCCGCGAGAGTGCTGGGAACGCGTCTTACAGCATCGCGGAGTACATCGCGCAGCCCCTGTTCATGCTCGC
>Ga0074046_10000989_pt1 | contig 26326 bp, 26 predicted proteins | sample BogForMeECP23OM3_FD_94441 | JGI IMG/M metagenome (GOLD analysis project Ga0074046, IMG submission 94441) | Bog forest soil microbial communities from Calvert Island, British Columbia, Canada - Bog Forest MetaG ECP23OM3 | ecosystem: Environmental > Terrestrial > Soil > Wetlands ...
TCATTTTCCCAATGGTCGAGGGCATGGCTCCCAGCGCCATGCGCACTCCAATCTCGTGCGCCCGCTGACCCACCATGTAGGCCAACAGACCGTAAATTCCCACCGACGCCAACAGAAGCGCCAGCACGGCAAATACCCCCACCAATTCAGCGGAGAAGCGGCGCGAAGCCAGAGAACCGTCAATGACCTCATTCATCGTACGTACGTTGAATACCGGCAGATCTGGATCGACTGCCTGTATCTCACGGCGTATGAGCGGCTCCAGGCTGGTAGCAGATAAAGAGGTCCGGGCCGTCACGCTTAAAGACGAAGACCCGAATCCGGGAAACTGATAGATCGGTCGGTAGATGTGGGGAGCTCCGGATTGGTCGAGGCCATCACTCTTGATGTCCTTGATCACGCCAACCACGGTGCACCACGGCGGGTTGGCTGCGCCCCCAGGGCTCCTGATGCTCAAACGGCGGCCAATGGGATCGCGGTCCGGCCAGTAGGTACGAGCTGTGCTTTCATCGACGATGGCCACCGGCTGTTTGCCGGTATCATCGTCTTCCGTGAAGTAACGTCCGCGTACTAACGAAGCCTGTAACACCTTGAAATACTCAGGAGTCACACTGGTGATTTCAGAAAACAGACCTTTGCCAGATTCGTCGAGGCGATCCTCAACGTTAATGGGGCCTCGCGCCGACAAGTGGGTGACCGGCAGATCAGTGGTCATGGAAGCGAGATCAACTCCCGGGATGGCACTCACGCGGCGCACAACCTCCCGCACGAAAGAGTTCAAAATTTCGGGCTTGGCGTAGCGATCCATATCAGGATTGTTGGGTACTGGAAGGTAGAGATTGGCGGCAACAATTCTTGATGGATTGAAACCAGGATTTTCCTGAAGCAGTCCCCAAAATGTCCGCAACAGCAGACCCGCTCCCACCATCAGCACTACCGCCAGGGCAGATTCTGAGGCGATCAGCAGACCGCGCAACCGGTTGGTTTTACCACTGGTGCCCGAGCCTCGGGCTCCTTCCCGGATGGCTACTGCAATTTCGGCCTTCGAGGATTGCAGGGCCGGAACCAACCCGAACCCCAGCCCGGCAAGAACAGAAACCAACAAAGCGAAACCCAGCACCGTCCAGTCCACCTGCACCTCGGCCAGCCGGGGAATTCGGGCGGGTAGAAACTGCACAAAATGCAAAGCGGCAATTGCGGTCAGGACACCGACCACGCCAGACACCAGAGACAGTATCATCGACTCGGTCAGCAACTGCCGAATCATCCGCGCACGGCTTGCTCCCATTGCCAGCCGTACGGCCATCTCCCGTTGTCTCCCGGAAGCCCGGGCCAGGAGCAGATTCGCAAGGTTGACCGAGGCCAGTAGAATGATCAGCACCACCGCGCCCATCAGCACCAACAACATGGGCCGGACGTTGCCCACCAAACGACTCCTGCAACGGCTCCACCTCAATCGACCATCGGACCCCGCCGGATAGTTGGTGGCGTATTCCGCCCGCAGCTGGGACGCGAACGTATCTAACCGCGCTCGCGCCTGCTCCAGGCTGATTCCAGGCTTCAAAAGTCCGATCGCTCCGGGCAGCACCCGCCGGCTGCGATCAGGTTTCGGGTAGGGATCGGCCCTGAATCCACATGTCACCCATATTTCGACATCCGTTGCAACCGTTATGCCTGGATAGCGGAATCCGGGCGGGAGAACGCCGACAATGGTGTAGGGATCATTGTCGAGTTGCAGCTTTCGCCCCAGAATTCCGGGATCTCTGCCGAACCCTCTGGCCCACAGACTATCGCTGATCACGACCGCTTCAGCGAAACCCTGCGCCTCGTCACCCGGGCCAAACACCCGCCCGATGTGCGCGGAAATGCCAAGCATGGAGAAATAGTTAGGACTCACCCCAGCAGTTCGAGATGTTGCGGACGCTCTCCGCCGGTCAAGTTTGTAGGGCCACCTTGGGTAGCAGTCACTTGCTCAAAGACGCCCGCCCTTGATCTGAGATCGTCCCTTTCGGGAACGGAGAGTCCAATATCCTGCGCCCCGACCCCGCGATTGTTGGCCACGATCTTCACCAACCGGTCCGGGTGCGAAAAAGGAAGCGAACGCAACAAAACCGCGTTTACGATGCTAAAAATCGCCGTGTTCGCGCCCACGCCCAAAGCCAGGGAAAGCACCGCCACGACGGTAAATCCGGGACTCTTCCAAAGCACCCGTAGGCCGTACCGCATATCCTGCAATAATGTGGTCATCAAAATCCCTTCCCGCGGGCTCTTATGGCCGCGATGAGACTGAATCCAACCAGTTGCGACTTGCTCCGATCAAGCCATGGCGGGGGCGTCAGAATCGTGTCGTATGCCGGCACGTTTGCGCATCTCCAATTAGACGCAGCGCATTCGGAAAAGGCAGCGCTAGATTACGTGTTTGACCGCCGCATGCATAGGCGGTCACTATAATACGATTATTTGCTAAGTGTCTATGTGATTGCTAACCTCACACTTCGAGCACTCGTCGAAGGATCGCGGCTTCCGAGCGTAATGTGGGAACAATCTGGGAATTCGGCTGAGAAGATTAACCAATATTGGAAGGGGAACGTAATGAAGCGAATCTTGGCAGTTATTGTGTTCTTTGCGGCAGCCACATCGCTCGCTCTGGGCCAGACAGCCGACAAGCAAGAAAAAACGAAGGGAACGTTTTGTAAAGCATGTCATGGAACTGGACACCTAAAGGGCCGCTCTTCCACAATCTTGGCTTAACGTCGTGGCTTAGTTACCGAGTTTTTCCGCAGTCTGTTTACTCGTAGCGGAGGGCAGTCAGCGGATCGATCTTGGCGGCGCGCCGGGCGGGAACGGAGGATGCCACGGCGGCGACCAGCACCAGGACTAAGGCGACACTCGTGAATGTGAGCCAGTCGCCGGCATTTATTCCAAACAGCAGGCTCGCCATGAATCGCGTGAGTCCTAGTCCCGCCAAAACACCAACGGCAACTCCGACAAGGGCCACCCTGATTCCCTGATTGAGTATGAGCTTTAAGATATCGCCGGGCTGGGCTCCTAACGCCATGCGAATGCCGATCTCTCGTGTGGTTTGAAGTACCGTATAAGAAGTCAACCCATATAAACCAACAACCGCGAGGAGCAAGGCCAGACTGGCAAAGCTGCCGATCAGATAAGAAGGATAGCGCCGCATGAAAACCGCCCGCGATTGATCTGCAACCTGCTCCAAAGACTGCGGTTTGACCATCGCAAGCTGCGGATCAATCTGGGACAGGGCATTGCGGACCGCGCCAATAAATGCTGTTGGATTAGCCCCTGTTCGAACCACATAGCTCATCGTGGAAAGCGGTCTCTGCTGGTCAAGATAGTAGATCATCGGCGGCGAAGGCAGAGCGAGTTCATTTTCGGCAACATCGCCGACTACTCCGACGATTTTACGAACGGGCTCATTGGGAGCAAACGTAAAGCGCAGAGCCCTGCCAACCGGATCCTCGCCGGAATCGAAATAGCGTTTCGCGAAAGCCTGATTCACGATCACAATGGGCAGCGTATCGTGAGTATCGGACGGGGTAAAAAAGCGTCCCGCAAGCAGCCGGATTTTCATTACCTCAAAATAGCCGACACTGGCGGCGCGATTTGGGCATTGGTCCTCCTGACCAGGAGCGGTGGGCTTGCCTTCGATGACAAAGCGATTTCCCAAAAGGTTTCCAGTGATCGGCAGAGCGTTGGTAGCCGCTGCACCTTGCACGCCGGATAAGTTGCGGACACGGTCGAGAAACGTCTGCGTAAATAACCGCACTTTGGGACCGTCATAGGGCCACTTGTCGTCTGTCGGATAGGAACTATCCGGGAGAGAAACATCAAAAGTGAGCACATCGTGCGAATCAAAGCCAGTATCCTGATGGCGGAGAGCGTGAAGGCTTTGCAGCATCAATCCAGCTCCCACGAGCAACACCAGAGAAATCGCAATCTCGCCAGCCGCCAACAGGTCACGAAGACGCGATTGAGTTCCCCCAGTCCCGCCGCGGGTTTCGTCCTTCAGCACTTCGCTAATGCGCGAGTCGACAACCGTCAGACCGGGAACAAGTCCGAACACGACTCCGGTAAAGAGCGTAACCCCGCAAAGAAAGAGCAGCACGGGCAGCGATATTCCGGCATGGCGCAGATATGGCATCGACTGAAGAAGAGAGTCCGGGATGGCGGAAACCAGGAAGCGGACGCCCCAATGGGATGCAACAAGGCCAACCACGGCACCAAGCAGCGCGAGCATCAGGCTCTCGGTGAACAATTGAGAAAGGAGATGACTACGGCTCGCACCCAGAGCCGTCCGGATAGCAAATTCTTTCCGCCGGTCGATGGATCTTGTCACCAGAAGATTCGCAATATTGGCGCATGCGATCAACAAAACAAAGCCTACAGCGCCGAAGAGGACGACCATCAAAGGACGGACATTACCGATGATCCTCTCACGCAAAGTCCCCATGGTGAAGTAGATGCTAGGATTCGCCTTTGGATATTCCTTCACCAGCCCGGCAGTAATGACATTCATTTCCTCGCGGGCCTGGGTTTCGGTGATACCCGGAGCCAAGCGACCAATCGCTTGCATCCAACGAGAGTTTCGAGCCGTGGTGGAATACTCGTTTAGATGGAACGGCACCCAGAGAGCCGGGGACAGGGCGGGACCAAATTCAAACTCCTTGGGCATTACTCCTATGATGGTAACCAGTCTCGAGTCCAGACGAATCTTACTACCAATGACATTCGGGTCGTGGCCAAAGTCGCTTTGCCAAGAACCGTAACTTAGAATCGCCACCGTGGGACCAGAAGTATCAGGTAGCTCTTCGCCATCGGCAAAATCACGACCTAGCATTGGTCTCACGCCCAGAGTTGCGAAAAAGTTAGTCGTGACCTGGGTAGCAGAGATTCCTCTGGACTCACCAATTCCTGTGAGCGTAAAAGATTCTGGAGAAAAACCAGCGATCGACTGAAAGCTCTTTGCTGTCCGTTTCCAATCGAGATAGTCAGGATAGGAAGCCGTGAAAAAGCAGCAGCCTTTTTGGGGACGGTTCTCCGCCAGCGTAAAAAGCCGTTCTGGTTGTGGATAAGGAAGTGGTGCGAGAAGTGCCGGGTAGACCACCGAGAAGATCGTTGTATTGGCCCCAATACCAAGAGCCAAGGTAATTAAAATGACTGCGGTAAGCCCTGGTTTTTTCAACAGCATGCGGATGCTGTATCGGACATTCGTGAGCAGTGCATCCATGATTTTGCCCTCCGCCGATTGAAATTGAGTCGTCCGGCCCCCCGGGTTTTTCCCGGGAAATTGGGGAACGTTCCGTCTGTCCCCGATTTCCCGATTTCCCCGAAGAAACTCAGTGCACTCCCTCGGATGGCGCCATCACAATAATGTAAGCGTCCGGCTGGCCCGCCCTAAGCACGCGAGGCATGTTCCGCGCACTTGGCGGGGAACCGATATCCTTGTCGGTGACATAAGGCGCATAAAACATCAGATGCGGCGGAATGTGAACCAATTTGTTCGCCGTGGGAACCAAAAGGTAGCCCAGGTCTGAAAGCATGTAAACGATTCCGGGCTTGCGCGGGGCCTGGAACTTCCCAGTCCGATAACCCTCATCGAGATCAGCCTTGATTTGGTCCTCGTTCTTCCCCAGCGCGCGTTGCGCCTCTACGAAGAGCCGGGTAAGGAGCGTCGTTGCGCTTCCTTCAGCGTCAAAACAAGTGGGTTCCAGATTGACCGGCGCTTGCCGATCCACAAAGCAGGAGAAGCCATTGCTTCCGTCTCGGACTTTTACGTAGCCAGTGCTGTCAAGAACATAGACAGTAGCCTTGCTGGAAACCTCGGGTGGGCCCGCGCTCTCGGCCAGCTTGATTTTCTCTTCGCGCGAAAGGGAAAAATCGTACGCTGGCTTGATGGTATTCGTCTGGGCGACGGCGGCCAGATTGCTCATCGCGAGAATCGCAGTTCCCAGCACGATTTGAAGCAGCCCTTTTCGATAGAAAGGCGTCGTCATAGCTCACTCCCTTCTGAGAGGCTGGTAGTCTAGACGAAGTAGGTCGGAAAAAGTCAACCGCACCACGAAATAATTTCACCCACTTGTCGTCTATTTGCTAAGTGACGATGTAATATAATAACGCTTTAGCTGACTGTCAAGCACAAAATGTCTGATTCGCGACCTGCTCCAGAGGGAAAAGATCTACAACACCGTGCGCCCCCACCGGTCCCTCGGCTACCTGACGCCCGCAGCAGTTCCTGCTGCGGGCGTCTTCTCAAAGAAAGGAATGACAAGCGTCAACTGGACGAACCCAGTCTGGACAGTTGACGAAATCTGTGTCACTCTTGTTCGTCTATTGGCTAAATGACGATAACCAAACACACTGACGGAAAGAAATGAAATCTGATGTCCATATATAAAAGGCTTGACGCGCTCCAGATTGAACAAAGCTCTTAACACGCGGGACTTCGCTGAGAACGCATGAAAGGCGAGCGATGAGCGACAAACTGGCCCCGGGATTTACTTGGCAGATGTTCTCACCCACATCGCGAATCACGTCATGGACGGAGGCGACGTGCAAACGTAGCAGTTGGTCAGCGACCCGCAGAAAGAATTCTTCAAGCAACTCTCGCAAAGGGAGAGGATGGGATTGTGGAATGCTTCTCGAGGCGTATTCCGGGCGTGAACGAAGCGGGAGACCGCGCATGGTATCCCAATCCGAGAAGCTCCCTCCAGGGACTCCCATCGAATGATCGCGTGCGAAGCTCCGAGCAGACACGATTGGTGTTGTGGTTTCGCAATTAGGAAAGGGAGAACCGGATTGAATTCCAATATTAAACTTGCGCTGGAAACGAAAGCCACCAAGACATACAACGATTTCCAAAAGAAACAACGTCCTCTGAGCATGCCGATCCATCCAGCGGTCAACTTCGAGGCGGAATCCAGTCGTCAACTGGGAAAAGATTTTCGCGACGGATCGGAAATGGTGTATCAGCGATTTGGCCATCCGACGTCGCGAGCAGCCGCCGATAAAATTGCCCTGCTTGAGGGCGCCGAGTCGGCACTCGTCTTCGGTTCAGGAATGGGAGCAATCTCCACGACCCTCATGGCGCTAGCGGGGTCTGCCGGGGCGCACGTGGTGGCGCAGCGGGAAATCTTCGCTCAAACATTTACATTCTTGAACGAAACATTGCGAACTTTCGGAGTCGAGACGACCTTTGTCAATGTCCCTGACCTTTGTGAAGTGCGTAGAGCAATTCGGGCCACAACAAAGCTGGTTTACATCGAAAGCCCCTCCAATCCTCTGCTTCGAATCGCCGACATCGCTGCCATTTCCGCAATCGCACAAGAAGCAGGAGTTCCCGTCCTAATCGACAGCACGTTTGCTAGCCCGTACTTGCAGAATCCGATAAGTCTAGGCGCGAGTGTCGTACTGCATTCAGCCACGAAGTTTCTTGCCGGACATTCCGATGTGATGTGCGGTGCGGCGGCGGGGAGAAGCGAACTAATAGGCAATATCGGGAGCATGCAAAGGCTGCTGGGCACTGTTCTCGATTCGCATGCTAGCTGGCTGCTCTTGCGAGGCATCAAATCGCTCGGGATCCGCATGCAGCGGCAGACGGATTCAGCTCTGGCCATCGCAAGATTCCTCAAAGATCAGACCGAGATCGAGTGCGTCAATTATCCCTATCTGGAAGGATCTCCCCACTATGAGTTGGCAACCAAGCAAATGCGCGGTGGAGGGGGCGTGCTTTCCTTCCAGTTCAAAGGAGGGTTTGAAGCGGCCACAAAGTTCGTCGACGCACTCCAGTTGATTCCGGTGGCGACGAGTTTAGGAGGAGTCGAGTCGGTAATCGAGATCCCCTTCGACATCGATTGGGGCGAGGATCAGCTCGGTACCGCAGCACAAAATACCGGAATCGCCCCTGGGCTTGTCCGCTTGTCGGTGGGAATCGAAGATATGGCTGACTTGCTGGGCGATCTTCGCCGAGGGTTCCAAGCATTGCGCGCTTAAAGCGATAATGCCTTTCGTGATACACGAGAGTGCGGCCGGGTGCCCCATTTCTCGCGTTCTTTGCGAGTCGCCTGTGGCATATGATGGTCGCTTTACCACATTTTTCGAGTTTCTGCGCAGCAGCAGTAAGGAGTGTGAGACATGGAGATTCACGACCTGAACGTATTTCTGGACTACTTCGACAAAATTCACAAGCGCACTGTGCGGGTCGTCCGCTGTATTCCTCCGGACAGAGTCGACTGGTCGTTTCGCGAAGGCAAATTCACACTAGGAGACTTGGCGCGGCACATCGCCGGTGCCAATCGCTACATCTTCGCCGAAACCCTCGCGGGCAAGCCGAGCCGATACGCCGGCTGCGGCCGGCAATTGGCTCCCAGTTATGATGAGATCCTTTCCTTCATGGAAGCGCTGCATAAAGAATCGTCGGAGATTATCTCCCGCCTCACCGACCTGAATGGCGAATGCAGGACGCCGGATGGCGCGGCCACCGCGACATGGAAATGGATGCGCGCGATGCTGGAACATGAGATCCACCATCGCGGCCAGCTCTACATCTACCTCGCCATACTGAAGGTGCCCACCCCGCCGATCTTTGGACTTACGTCGGAGCAGGTCATTGAGCGGAGCGTCGAAAGACGCTAGCGACCATGGGATAAATGAGCCCCGCGGGAATCGCGGGAGACCAAGGGAGTCAGACCGGGGGGGCCACAACGCAGCTTGCGCAGCCAGTACAATAGCTTCACCGCCTGTTTTCCCCCGGAACCGAAGCGCACCCTCGGCGCTCGCCGATCATACGATTGCCTGGTTGTGGCAGGCGAATAGATCACATGTAACACGACCAGGGAGCGAACACCGTGGGTGCAGAGGTTGGCGGAAGTAAGCACCCCAATGTTGGAACTACGCCAATTCTGTTGCACCTGCCGAAGCCCTGTTCGCGACATCCACCGGTCGTGCGGCGGTGTCCAGAGCACTCAGTTGCGAACCAATGCGAACGACCTCTTGCACAAGTCGCTGGCGGGAAGGGCCTGCCCCGGCACAAACCCGCGAGTGACTGCCGAGGGCATAGAGAGGACATCCTTGCTGGGGTCACGGTAAGCCGGCTGCGCCCTCGGGACTCGATCGGCAGCTTAATGCATCCGTCGCGCGCAACTCCCAGGGGCGAAAGCTAGACTTTACAAGCGAAAAGATCTATGTCATTATTGTTTCGTCAGTTAGCTAACTATCAACGCAATTACGGTTCCGTCAAATTCGCTCACACAAAGGAGTGGGAAACCGATGCCTGTTCTTCAGTACGTCCATCTCGATGTTTTTACGGATCAGCCGTTCACGGGCAACCAGCTGGCCGTATTCCTCGATGCCGCGGGCATTGACGAACGGCAGATGCAGCGGATCGCGAACGAAATAGCTCTCCCCGAAACCACTTTCGTAATTCCCCCCGAGGTTCCCGGAACTGACGCGCGCGTCCGCATTTTCACTCAAGCCAGAGAGTTGCCGATGGCTGGGCATCCGACGATCGGGACGACGTTTGCGCTAGCAGGAGCGGGACGACTGCGTGCTGGCGCCGATACAACGGTGCTCGGCCTCGGCATAGGACCAACGACCGTGGGACTCGAATGGAGGCAGAACGGCTTGCGCTTTGCTTGGATGACGCAACCGAATCCGAGATTCGGGCCCGTCGTCGCCGACACCGTTGCGGTTGCCGCAGCAGTTGGTGTGCAGCCGTGCGACCTTGCAGGTGGAGACTTGCCGGTCCAAGTCGCGTCGTCCGGAATCCCATTTCTGTACGTTCCGCTAAATTCGCGCGCGGCGGTCGATTCCGCATCCCTCGAACGTACGAGGTTATGCACGTTACTCCGCGCGGTGGATCTCGAAGAGCTCCCTGTATTCGTATTCTCGCTTGAGCCGGCCGACGATGATGCCACGGTCTACTGTCGAATGTTCGCGCCCGTCCTCGGTATTCCAGAGGATCCGGCCACCGGCGGCGCGAGTGGACCGCTGGGCGCATATCTGTTCAAGTACAACGCTGTATCGGCCGACACTGCCTCACGGTTCGTGAGCCTTCAAGGCGTCCGGATGGGTCGCCCGAGTCGTATTCACATTGCGCTCTCGATCCGTGCTGGAGTTCTCGAGGAGGTTCGGGTCGGCGGTGAGGCGGTAGTTGTGGGCACTGGAACGGTTCGCGCTTAGCCGGCCGCCGATTAGCTGCGCCGTCACTGACTAAAGGCACCGCGACGTATTCAGGTCTGAGGAGTCACATGCCAAAGAAACTTCGCGCCGGAATTCTCGCCGCTACCGGCACCGTCGGCCAACGCTTCATCGAACTGCTCGCAAATCACCCGAACTCGAGATTACAGCACTCGCCGCATCCAGCGCTTCGGCCGGTAAAACGTACCGCGAAGCCTGTGCGTGGCAACTGTCGAGCGATCCGCCTCCGCATGTCGCCCAGATGGTCGTGCAGGAATGCACAGCTGAACTGGCATGCGAGGTGGTCTTCAGTGCTCTTCTCACCGACCAAGCGCGCGATCGCGAACCGCCAGTTCGCGAGTGCCGGACATAAGATCTTCACCAATGCCTCGGCGCACCGCATGCAGGCAAGAGGGATTGTTTATGGAGAGTCAACCAGTCGCAATCAGAACCACTACCAGTGTCGAAAACGGACACGTGCAGGAAGTAGTGCGCCGGTCCCACGAAGAATTGCGCCAACTCTTGCAACAGCGCGCGGAGGTGATGCGCCGGATTAGAACCATCAAACGAATCATCGATGGCTTGGCTAACTTGTTCGGGGATATGGTCTTGAGTGAGAAATTGCTGGAGCTGGCCGGTCGCAAGAGTAACGGACGGCAGACCGGCTTCACCAAAGCCTGCCAGGAGGTAGTCCGCCGGGCCCACGAAGAATTGCGCCAACTCTTGCAACAGCGCGCGGAGGTGATGCGCCGGATCAGAACCATCAAACGAACCATCGATGGCTTGGCTACCTTGTTTGGGGATGTTGTCTTGAGTGAGGAATTGCCGGAGCTGGCCGGTAGCAAGAGTAACGGACGGCAGACCGGCTTCACCAAAGCCTGCCGCATGATTCTAATGGATGCCAACCGCGCTCTGAGTGCGCGCGATGTCTGTGACCGGATTCAAGAAAAACTGCCGCCAATGCTCGAGCGACATAAAGATCCCATGGCGTCGGTCAGGACGTGCTGAATCGACTTGTGGCCTATGGTGAAGCTCGGGCTGTCGCTCTTGAAAACGGTCGCCGAGCCTGGAAATGGATTGCCGACTCGGAACCTGAGTCGGTGCCAAGCTAGCGGCTTAGCTCCCTGATTGAGGCTATCCCGGAGGAAGGAGCATGCCTTTCTCCAGATGCCGCGTGAAGAAGGCATACGAAGCAGCATGTGGATCGTGCGTCAGCATAACAATGGTTTTTTGAAAGTCTTCATTCGGGCGCTTTAGGATTTCCAGAATATCCGTGGCAGAGTACTGTCCAAGTCGCCGGTAGGCTCGTCCGCCAGCAACAGCGTCGGATCGCTCACAATGGCGCGCGCGATGGCGAGACATTGCTCCTGTCCGGGCGGAAAGCTGCTTGGCAATCCTTCTCGTTCACTGGAGCACGCGTCGACGATGTTGAGGGCGTCCGGGTTAAACTGCCAAACTTTCGACCTAAGAGAAATGGTCGCCGTATCAGCACGCCGGCAACTTCAGGACGCCAACGGTGGTCACTCATGGACAGCGCGACTACCGGGCAATGTTTCACAAGCATTCACCTGTTCAAAACGCCGCAAACCCCGGAGCCTTCCAAAGCGCTGTATTTCCCGGACGATGCACCACGTTAGGGGAAGCCATAGAACTCTCACCTCTTCCACAAAACCATTAACAACTGCGGGGATGAGCGGACGAAGAAGTGATGTTTCATTCCCTGCTTCGAAGCGGCCGATTCGAAGACGCACGCTCCTGACTTCGGCCGTCAACGCCTTATTTAAGGGTGCCGTCTCCGTTGAGCCCGAAAATAGCATTTCAAACACTGAAGTGTTATGATGGTTAGGGAGTGTACTAATCGTACAATGATATCGACTATCGCAATCCGAGCTCTCGCGAACGAGCGCAGACTACAAATTCTCGAGTGGCTTAAGAACCCAACCAAGCACTTCCCCCCGCAAGTCGACGGCGATTTAGTGAAGGATGGGGTTTGCGGCTGCCTCATTGCGCGCAAGCTTCGCATTAGCCAACCGACCACGAGCGAACACATGAAGATTCTGTGCCAAGCCGGATTGACCCGCCCCAAGCGAATCAAGAAGTGGACCTTCTATAAACGCGACGAGGCCAGAATCAGGCAAATCAAGAAAGCTATTCTAGCGAAAGTATAGGGCCGGAGCAGAAAAACACCACGTTGTGGATGTGAAGGGACTTTCCGACAGGGCGGCGGTGACAGTGTTTCTTCACGTCATCCGCCCAAAGCTGTGTTCTAGGCCGGAGTCCTCGCTCTTCAGCGACGATGCGCCGTGCCTCATCCTAGGCTACGTCGAGCATTACAAACACACACTCCCGGTGAGCCAGCAAAACTTATGGTGAAGACAAGCGACGCCCAGTTATATGACACTTCCCTCCGTCAACTGCCGCAGCAGCCCATATATCTCTCCCAAGTCCCAAACGTCGGATCCATGCGTCGCCCCAAATAGTCGCCCGGAGCATTGTCAAAGGCTATAGGATGGCGGCTTCGCGAATCTGAGTCAAGGACTGACGTTGCCTCCCTTTCGAATCAAAGTTGTCGGGCGCGAGCCAGGTTTCAAACGCCGCCTTGATCTGAGGCCATTCGCGGTCGATGATGGAGAACCACGTTGTGTCCCGGTTACGGCCCTTAACAACACGCTCCTGTCGTAAGACTCCCTCAAACTGAAATCCCAGGCGCTTCGCCGCGTTACCCGATGCTTCATTCAACGCGTTGCATCTCCACTCATAACGCCGATACCCTAGTTCGTCGAACGTGCGCCTCATCATGAGATACATAGCTTCTGTGCCGGCTGCGGTCCGCTGTAGGCGCGGAGAATACATCACTGCACCAACCTCGATGCTTCCTGCCTCAGGCTCGATACGCATGTAGCTCGCCAGTCCGGTGGCCAAACCACTTCTCTCGTCAATAATGGCGTGAATATGCCAATCTTTCTTGAGCCACGATTCATTCATCTTTGCGAGATAGGCCTCGAAACTTGAAAATGGGCCGTAGGCCAAATAGGTCCACATGCGCCCTTCTTTGTCCTCGCTGTTCGCGGCATAGAGTTCGGCCGCATGGCGCTCCGGTTCGAGCGGCACAACGGAGCAAAATTGTCCCTTCATGGCGGTGCGTGGCGGCCGTTGCCGTTCAGTCCAGCCGGGAACGGCGAAGCCCATTGGCTGACCGAGATGATTGACGTCTTTGCTCATACTTGTTGCTCCTTCTCGACATTCGCGTTACTTGTTGCGAGAGTTGGCTCTTTTCTCTCCGCTGCCATCGCGGGAGTGGGCAGTGATTGCGAGGTCGCGGACGAGCTCTTCGAGATTGCCTTCTGGCGTGACCTGCGCCAACCGGTCGCACAGGTATCCCCCTAAGACCCTCCCCGGGCACGTAGTTCCTGAGGCAGAAGCGAGGCGTAAACGCAATCCATCGTCGGAGTCGGAGTCCCCCTCTGATCGCCCAAACGGACTACAGCACCGATGATCTCTTCGAGTTCGGACCGTCTCCCGTCAACGATGTCGCGTTGCATCGATGCCGTCCCGCTAGCGGGCTCTCCACGAACGCAAGTGTCCGGGTGATGACATCTTCTCCGAGCTGGATGCCCCGAGCAGGTGCCACGGCCAAAACTTCCTCCATCAGTTCCGACAACAACTGGCGTGCCTGCGGACACGCTCGGACTTCTCCGATGGTGGCGCGCGTCTTTCCGGAGCCTCCCATTGCTTCCAGTGCCCGGTCCACGCATTGTTTGGGGCTTTCATGAGCGCAACCGGGGCCAACCGCAGAGGTTTCTTTCGCCTGAGCCTGCAGTCATCCACAAAACGGCAACCACAGACAGATACACCCAAACTTTTCGCATTCGACTACTCCTGAAATATTTGACTTTCCCTGCCCTCGTAGCTTCGTAGCGTCATTTAAGCGCGACAAATATGACAGCGATCTAACCTGAGCAATCTATGTACGCTTTCTTAGGACAATAAGCGCCTCAGTGCGGCCTTTACGTGAATCTGAGTCGTATCAAGAAACGGGATGCTGCAACATGCGTCCCGCAAAATCAGCGGCAGTTCCGTGCCGGCTAGAATCAACCCTTGCGCGTTTTCTTGTTTGGCCAGCCGGTCGACGATCGCCAGCAACCGCTCCCGCGTTTCGGGCAAAAATACGCCTTTCACTAGCTCATTCATGTACTTGTCGTGAATGTAGGCTTGCTCGCTTTCTTCGGGGACGACGAGGGCGATCCATGCCTTGGAAAAAACGTCCGGGTAGAACTGTCCTTGCATCGTGAATCGCACACCGAAGAGGCCAAGTCTGCGTAGTCCGAGTTCTTCCGCGGCCTCACGCGTCGCCTCTACAATGCTAATCAGGGGGATAGATGATCGGCGCTGAAGCTCGTCAAAAACAATGTGGGGGGTATTTGCCGCAAACAATCCGACATCGGCTCCCGCTCGTGCCAGCCTTTCCATTTCTCCACTCAGATAGGCGGTCACTTCAGAGAGTTCGTTCGCCGCGATCAAATCGAGCATCTTCTTCAGGTCAATACTGTTAAGCACGATAGACGGAGCACTTCCGTCCTTCGTCTGCTCACGCCACTTCTGGATGAGAGAACGATAATAGTCCACGGTTGACTCCGGTCCAATTCCTCCCACGATCCCTAGAGTCTTCATAGGTGGCGTCTCCCTTTCCTGCTATCTATCGTTCCGTTACTACTCCATGGCAATCGCGTCGATCTCTACCAGGCTGTCTTTGGGTAGCCGCGCCACCTCGACGGTTGTTCGCGCCGGCGGATGAGGGCCAAAGACCTTCCCGTACACATCATTCATCACCTCGAAGTCGCTGATGTTTTTCAGGAACACGCCGCATCGCACGACCTTGGCTAGGTTTGATCCAGAGGCTCCGAGGATCGCGGCAATATTCTGAAGGGCACGTTCTGTCTGTTGGCGGGCATCACCCTCGATGATCTGCTGGGTAACGGGATCAAGAGCAAGCTGTCCGCTCACAAAAATGAATCCACCGCCCCGGACAGCTTGTGAGTAAGGCCCGACACCGGGAGCTTTGCTGGTACAAACGACATTGCGCATAGATCTCCTTTGCCCGACCTGAGCTTTGGCTACTTGTGTAACTAACGACGGCGACTCTCCAAGATGCGGGTACATTGATTCCGTCAGGGGATGAGGACAATTTTGCCGCGTGCCCCGGGCTCCATGACTCGCCGGTGGGCATCAGGAGCTGAGGCCAGAGGCAACTCCGCAGCAATCACCGGACGCAGGGTTCCGTTTCCCAATCCTGCCTGAAGAGCGGCATGCGCCTCCGACGCTTCTGCTTCTGGCACCTTCCAGAGAAAAACTCCGAATACGGCCACTTCACGCGTCATGATGTCTCGCGGATTAATTTCGACATTTCCTCTACAGCCCACCACAACGACTCGTCCGCGATAGGCCAGCATTTTCAAATCGTGGGCAAGATTTACGTTGGCCAACACCTCGAGGATGACATCGACCCCACACCCGTTGGTTATGTCGAGAATCTGCTTCTGATAATCCGTAGAGCGGTGGTTGATTGCCTCAAGCGCGCCCTCTTGTCTTACCAACTGGAGGCCTTCGTCGCTTCCTGCCGTGCCGATGACCTTCATGCCCGCCGCGCGCGCGAACTGAACCGCGGCCAACCCTACACCGCCACTGGCACCGTGGACGAGCACAGTCTCGCGGGGTTTGGCACGGGCCAGCTGAAACAACGCGCGGTACGCAGTGGCATAAGGAACGTAAACTCCCGCGCCCTGGGCGTAGCTCACACGTTCTGGCAAGAGGTGAACCTGGGACCGCTTGCACAACGCCAACTCCGCATAGGCGCCGGTGATTGTCCCAGTGGTATAGACACGGTGCCCAAGTGTCAGGTCTACCTCGGCGCCTACGGATTCGACGACCCCAGCAGCGTCGGAACCGGGTACAAAGGGGAGAGCTGGATTCCCGGAGCCGTAGGCGCCAGATCGCATGTAGCTGTCGTAGGGATTCACTCCCGCAGCATTAACACGAATTAAGACTTCTCCTGATTGGGGCGGTCGAGGGTCAGGCACATCTTCCAGTTTCAGGACTTCGGGTCCGCCAAATTCGCTTACGGAAATCGCCTTCATCGAGACTTCATCCTTTCATCGTTAAACGCACATTTCCATGCCTCAGAGAAGCTCCGCAACTAGTTCTATTTCCACACAGGATCCAAAGGGAATCTGCGCGACCCCGAAGGCGCTGCGAACGTGCTTCCCTGTATCTCCAAATACCTCTCCGAAAACCTCAGAAGCGCCATTTGCCACTAGGTGCTGTTCGGTGAATGTTGGAGCACTGTTCACAAGTACCATCAGCTTCACGATGCGCTTGATCTTGTTTAGGTCACCCGCCCCGGCGTGAAGTGTGCCCATCAGATCGATGGCCACGCCGCGAGCGGCGTTCTTCCCTTGTTCGGTGGTGAGATTCGCCCCAACCTGGCCAACCCAGGGCTTGCCGTTCTTCTTAGCGATATGACCAGACACAAAAAGCAAATTGCCGGTACGCAGGAAAGGTACAAAAGCTGCCACCGGAGGCGTGAGTTCTGGAAGTGTGATGTTGAGAGCGTCGAGTTTTTCGTATACGGACACTAATCTCCTGCAATCGGCGTGACATGACTGCCGACAAGACTTCATCTCAGTTTCCTTATCCCTAGAACTTTCCAAGTCTAGCGAACGCCCATCACTCATTCGTGTTCCCTGTTCGCTAACGAAGCGGGCACCCGTCAAAGTTCGCAGCAGTCAACGACTCTCACTTCGACAACTAGCTCTATTTCCACACACGATCCAAACGGAATCTGAGCGACCCCAAAGGCGCTGCGAACATGCTTCCCCATATCTCCAAACACTTCCACGAAAAGCTCAGAAGCACCATTGGCCACCAGATGCTGCTCGGAGAATGTGGGAGTGCTGTTCACGAGCACCATCAGCTTCACGATGCGCTTAATCTGACTTAGATCGCCCACCGCGGCATGGAGTGTGCCCATCAGATCGATAGCCACGGCACGTGCGGCGTTTTTCCCTTGCTCGGTCGTGAGATTCGCACCCAACCGGCCGATCCAGGGCTTGCCATCGTTCTTGGCGATATGACCAGAGAGAAAAAGCAAATTGCCGGTGCGGAGGAAGGGTATAAAAGCTGCCACCGGCGGCGTGGGTTTTGGTAGGGTGATATTGAGAGAGTCGAGCTTGTCGTATACGGACATTGTCATCTCCTCAGAGTCGGATTGTGAGGGCACCAGTCGCATTGTGATTTGAGCGACTTACTCGCATGTCATATCAGGGGGCACAAATATATTTGACAATAGCAATACTGGCGACTATATTTCGTATGTCAGTTAGCCAACTGACGAATTATATAGTGACACAGATCCAGCAGCTTGTAAAGCACTACACACGACACCCGGGAACCGTGTCGCGGCAGGCCGGACGTCTACTGAGGTTATTCCTCCTGATCGGCGGAACCCATGAGTCAAGTGCCAATCTGGTTCGAGCGCAAGTTTGAGTTTTCGTTTCCCGTGGAACTGTTTCCGAATCTTCGCGCGCGTCTGCGCGGCACTCCGGCCAGGCTTGAAGAGGTGCTTCGTGGTCATTCTCACACAATCCTGATCGGGAAAGCGCAAGTAAAGTGGTCAGCTCAGGAAAACGCCGGTCACTTGCTTGACCTGGAACCGCTGTGGCTGGCGCGAGTGGGCGATTACGTGGCGGCCAGCGACCAACTCACCGTAGCAGACTTGAAGAATCGAAAAACCGATGAAGCAAACCACAATGCGCGCCCACTGGAACAGATTCTGAGTGAGTTCCGCGTCTGGGCGGACTTGGAATAGTCCTTCCGAACCGAATCAGCATTTTAGCGGCACCCTTCATATTGAGCGAAGGGATGCCAATAACGTCGCCTTGCATTTGACCGACTTCGACTGCGCTTTAACGAGAACAAATGTCAGCACATACGCGACGAATAATTGCCACTGGGAGTTAGCACCAAGGGGATTGATGCTCCGAGGAGAGAGGAACGTGACTGGAACACTACAACTCGTGGGCGGAGAGCTGCGAGGGCACCTCGTTGACAAAGAGCACAGAGACGATGTAGCAGGGGCACAAGATTCGGCCCACGAATTCACATTCACTGGGCATCGAGCGCAGTAAACCGCGGCTGTCGTTAAAGGAGGGGAAAAGACCGCTTCCAGACGGTCGTCAAAAACCTAATGGCGGCGACTGAGTAGATGGCCAACGTCTCCGGAGGATTAGGAGAATCGAGACGGGAAGCTTGACCTGGCTGTTGTCAGGTGAAACCAAGGGAATTGCACTTTATCTCCAGTGATCAGCTCTTGCCCGAACTTCTCAGGGACTTGAACGGCGAGCGCCTCCAGCAGACCTGGCTTGAGGAGCAGGGCGCGCCCGGCACCAGCAACGACGTGTAGTGAGCCACCGGGTGTAAATGCGACCGCCAGGCCTCGTGCATCGGCGTATGCTGCAATGACACCTTTCGCCACAAAATGGTCTGTAAATCGTAACTGATCGCGATCCAATGGGGTGACATCCAATTCGGGACCAGTGAAGATGATCCCAACCGTTACATCTTGGTCCAGCACAATTGCGTGTACGGCAAATTCACTACACCCAAGAGCAAGAAATCCCGCCGCGTTGACCTTTCGCGGGAGTTGCGACGGGTTCTGCTAGAGTTGCGCGACAAGCGAATGCTCGAAGCCTTTATGAACGGCAAGACCAGCATCGCGGATGAACTGGTGTTTCCCTCGAAAGCAGGAACGGTTCTTGACCCAAGCAACTTGTTTCACTATTACTTCTTACCATGCTTGGAGCACGCTGGACTCCGACGATTCCGGTTCCATGACCTCCGACACACTTTTGGCAGCCTACTGATCCAGGATGACGCTTCCCTGGCATACGTGAAGGATCAAATGGGGCACAGTTCGATTCAGATCACGGTGGACATCTATGGGCACCTCATCCCTGGGGCCAACATCAATTGGGTGGATGGGCTAGACCGGAGAACAACTCCGCAACAGAATGCAACCCAGACGCAACTGAATACGGAGGAAAGTGACGAAGCTCGCCAAATGCCTGCGGAACTTATTGAGCACACGCGGAATGTTGGTGGGCCCACTAGGATTCGAACCTAGAACCAACAGATTATGAGTCTGCTGCTCTAACCGTTGAGCTATGGGCCCGCAGTTCTCGCCGCGCAGTTCCCAAGAGAGGCGACCGATCACAGCGGATTCGGCAACGCTAAAGCGATGCCATGATTCGAAACCAGATTCTCTCCGCAGCTCATCTAGTGCGTGCTGGATGGCGCGGGCGGTACTGGCGCCGGGGCCGGAGCAACTTCTGGCGTCGGGCTGTTATTCACCAGGTCTTTCAATTCCTTGCTGGGCTTGAAGAACGGAATCTTCTTCGCCGGAACTTCGACGCGGTCCCCCGTTTTCGGATTCCGGCCCACGCGCGGCTTGCGCTGGCGCGTGCGGAAGCTGCCAAAACCACGGATTTCGATCTTGTCGCCCACGCGCAGCGAGCGCACCACGCTGTCAAAGATCGTATCCAGAATTACTTCGCTGTCTTTGCGGGTGAGTTCCGCCAGCCGGGAAACCTCTTCGATCAGGTCAGCCTTCGTCATATGCCTATTTGCTCCCTTTGGGGCCGGTTCCTTTGGGGGTTCCATGTGCCCACGGGTTCTTGCGCCCCGACGCTACAGTGTGCTGCCTATAACCTTCTCAAATTCAAGGGGTTCTGTGCAAGTGCAGTTCCCGGCTACTTCCAAAGATAGTAAAAGCCGATTTGCTCCTCCAAGAGCTTCTCGCGTGTGGGCAAATAATCGGAAACGTCGCCAAACAGCAGGTCGAGCCCTGACCGCTTGTCTTTCTTCGGTGGCCAGACCAGATTCGGCTCGCCGGAGATATTCACCGCGCGCGCCGTATCCTTCACCGCCCCTTCGAAGTCCGCGATCTGATCCACCAGTTTCAGCTCCGCCGCCTGCTCGCCGGTCCAGACCTTGCCGTTCGCGATGGCACGGATGTCTTCTTCTTTCGCATGCCTTCCCGCGGCGACTGCCTGAATGAACTGCGTATGCATGTTGTCAATCAAGCCCTGCATGTACTCGCGTTCCGCGGGCGTCATTTCGCGTGTCGGGCTGCCGGTGTCCTTGAATTCCCCCGCCTTCATTGTGATCGCATTCAGCTTCGCCCAGCGCAGAAGCTCGCCGTAGTTCACCCACTCAGCAATTACCCCGATCGAACCGACAACGCTGCCTTTGTCCGCATAAATCTTGTTAGTGGCCGACGCCACGTAATACGCGCCGCTCGCGCCGACCGTCTCAATCGAAGCCACAATCCGTTTCTTCTTCTCGTCCCGTATCCGCTTCACCTCGCGATAGATCTCCTCCGACGCGGCCACGCCGCCTCCGGGCGAATTCACATGGATGATGATGGCCTTGACGGAATCGTCATCGGCAAACTTCTTCAGCTGGGGGACGATCAGCTTAGGAGAGAAAATTACGCCATTCAGCTCAACCACGGCAATCTTGGGCCCGAATCCGGAAAACGACGATTCTTCAGTCTCGCCGCCAAAACTGAGGTACACCACCGTAAACACGCCGGCCACGAACAGCGCAAACAGCCCGCCGCCCACCAGAAACCACAGCCAAATCCGCGAACGTCCTTCAGCCATAATCAAACGAGTGTAGCACTGGGCATTTCAATCCCGCGGGATGGAGATCTTACTTAACCTCAAAATTCTTCGGATCGACTGATATGTTGTCCGATACTTTTTGCTCGGTTACGTCATATTGGTCGACAAGACCTTGCGACGGTCCTCCATAAGTGAACCGGATAGTCCACCGGGAGGGCAGCGTGAGGTCGTCAATGGCCTTGAAATCCCCAAACCGTTCCTCCAGCCGGTAATGCGTTTCCTGTTCACGCCCGGAATCTGCCTGGGTACGACCCAAGTGCGCGGCGACGGTCATTAAGTAAACAGTCATGACGTGCCGAAAGGTGTCCGGTTCAAAATAGAGTTGGATCTCCAGATCGCTGCTTTTCTTAGGAGTGTAGTCGATGCGATGAAGATCGACCCCATCCACCTTTTTCACCCCGCGATCCTGAAGTTTCGCACGTCGTTCGTTCAGGTGGGATAGCGCCCATCCGGTCGAGAGCGTGCCTCCCCACAAGCCTTCTGTAAGAATCTCATCGTGCGTCATGATGAACTGGCCAAACCGGGACCAAACGCCCGGCCTCACCTGCGCAACTGAAGTCTTCCGTTCGTTCCTCACAAACCACTCGGTGCGGAAAACGGTAGGTGGAAACTTCATCAAGAACGCGAACTTGTCGCCCTCCGAGACCAAATTCGCGGGGCCCTCCCATGTTTGCGATCCGCCGTTCAAAACCTGGAATTTCACCGCCCCCTGGGCTACGCGGTTCTTCACCGCCGTTCGCGCCTGCTCGGTCCCAATCGAATTCAAATGTTGATTGACGAATTCACCGGCTTGAAACTCGTCTTTGGCTGCGCTAACCGATACCATACCCACCAGCGCCACAAATACCGCGAGGAATCGCATCTTACCCTCCTATTCCACACTTCCTTAAAATAACGGAAGGCCTCTAGTATAGCCCTCAATTCCGACTTGACGTACACTCGTCACGCGGTAGTGGGTTGTTTTGAAATCTTCGCATGGGCGTGCGGCGCTTCACCCGGCTCACTAATGCCTTCTCGAAAAGCGGGCCTGACGGATCATAATTTGGAGTTTGCAGGAATCGGTGACGTTATTGGAGCGAACAACCGCTGAGGCAGCAGCATGACGCGATCCAGGAAGCTAGGTATTGTTAGCGCACTTCTACTCGGAAGCATCTTCATTCCACCATTCTCGAATTGGCGACAGCCGATTAGTTTTGCGTCTGTCGGATTATCAGCGGTGCTTGGTCTACTCGCCGCGCAGCAAGGCAGCAAATGGTGGCTTGTCATACCTTGCGCAATCGCGGTCGGATTAGCTTTCGGTCTATATCTCGGGTTTCATTCGTTTTGAGTCAAAACAGCCCACTACTCGTCACGCACATGCGCGATCCGGTTGAACTCGAGGTCTTCAAAAACCTCTACCACTCCATCGCTGAAGAAATGGGAGCCGCCCTGCGCCGCACTTCCTTTTCCCCGAATATCAAAGAGCGCCGCGACTACTCCTGCGCCGTCTTTGATTCCGCGGGCCAGGTCATCGCCATGGGCGATCACATGCCGGTGCACTTGGGATCGATGCCCATGTCGGTTGCTGCCGCTGTGGAACACTGCGTTCTCGAACCGGGCGACGTGGTCATGCTCAACGATCCTTTCCGCGGCGGCACGCACCTCCCCGACATCACGTTGGTGATGCCCGTGTATCTCAGCGGAACCAAGACCGGCGCGCGACGCCCGCTCCACACAACGCCAGATTTCTACGTCGCTTCCCGCGCCCACCACGCTGATGTCGGAGGAACTTTTCCAGGTTCCATGGGCCCCTGCCGCGAAATCTATCAGGAAGGCCTCCGCATCCCGCCCGTCAAAATCATGCGTGGTGGAGAACTCGTTGCCGATGTGCTCGCCCTCCTGCTCAACAACGTCCGTACGCCGGAAGAACGTGAAGGCGACCTCGGCGCCCAGATTGCTGCCTGCCAAACCGGCGCCCAGCGTCTCCGCGAAATTTGCGAGCGTTACGGAACCGCCCGCGCCCAACAAGCGGCTGCCGATCTGCTCATCTATTCCGAAGAAATGATGCGCGCCTTTCTACACACCATCCCTCCCGGCCGCTACCAGGCCGAAGACTTTCTCGATGACGATGGCGTCGAAGAAAAACCGGTGCGCATAGCCGTGACCATCCAAGTCAAGCGTGCCAAGAAATCCGCTGTAGAGACGCGGCTTGCCGCGTCTTCCCCGTCGAGCCGCGAACGGGCCGCCCCCGTCACCATCGACTTCACCGGCAGCGACCCGCAAGTCCAGGGCGCGATTAACGCAGTAGAAGCCATCACCTACTCAGCCTGCTTCTACGTCTTCCGCTGCCTGCTGCGCGAAGACGTGCCCGCGACCTCCGGACTCATGCGTCCCATTCGTGTCATTGCTCCACCGGGTACAGTAGTCAACGCAAAGCCTCCCGCCGCCGTCGCCGGTGGCAACGTCGAGACTTCTCAGCGCATTGTTGACGTGCTTCTGAAAGCGCTGGCGCAGGCGATTCCCGATCGCATTCCGGCCGCCGCCGCCGGCACCATGAACAACCTCACCATCGGCGGCATCGATCTTCGTTCGGACGATCTTCGTTCAGACGATCTTCGTTTAGGCGATCTTCGTTCAGGCGAGCCGCGCTCCGGCGAGCCCTTCGCTTATTACGAAACCATCGCTGGCGGCATGGGCGCGCGCCCCAATAAGGACGGAGTCTCCGGCCTCCACACGCACATGACTAACTCGCTCAACACCCCCGCCGAGGCCCTCGAATACGCCTACCCGATTCGCCTACGGCAGTATTCCTTTCGCTCCAACAGCGGAGGCGCGGGCCTCCACACCGGTGGCGATGGAATCATCCGCGAAATCGAAGTGTTAACTGATGCCCAGGTCACTCTGCTTGCCGACCGCCGTTCTCGCGGACCCTACGGCCTGGCTGGCGGAGCCGATGGCGCTCCCGGCCGCACCTTGATCATCCGGCGTGACGGGTCTGAGGAAGAGCTCCCAGGCAAGACCAGCGTTCGCCTGCGTTCCGGGGAGAGAGTCCGCATAGAATCACCAGGCGGTGGCGGCTGGGGCAAGCCAAGTCGCTGAACCGCGGAGAACGCAGGGCACGCGGAGTTTCTTGTACGGGCTCTGCCTGTGTTCCCTCTGCGGTAAATCCCACTTTTCGCTAGAATTCAAACTGCAGGTTTTCGAGGATTAGCAAGGATAGGATTAACCACGATGAGATTTTTGCGCACTCTTCTTTTCGCAATTGCTCTGGCGGCAGCCTTCTTCTACTTCACCACCTATCGCAACGGACGTCTCCATCCCGCCAGCTGGATCAGTCGTCCGCAGCACGCTGAAATCACAGAAGCCGCCGGCAGCGAATCCTTTGACGCCGAAGAGCAGAACAACATCAGCGTCTACCGCAAGAACATCGCATCGGTAGTCAATATCACTTCGCGCGTCATGACCTTCGATTTTTTCTATGGCCTGGTGCCGCAGGAAGGCCAGGGCTCCGGTTTCGTCATCGACAAAGAAGGACACATCCTCACCAACTATCACGTCATCGCCGAAGCGCGCCAGGTCGAGGTCACGCTCCACAACCGCAGAAAATATAAGGCCATCATCGTCGGCACCGACAAGTCTCATGACCTGGCCATAGTCCAGATCAAAGCCCCCGACTTGCAGCCGATGACTCTAGGCGATTCGACCAATCTGCAAGTCGGCCAGAGAGTTTACGCCATCGGCAATCCCTTCGGCCTCGCTGGAACGCTCACCCAGGGCATCGTCAGTTCCATCCGCCAGGTGCAGGAGCCCGACGGCCTGGTCATCGACGAAGCGATTCAGACTGACGCCGCCATCAACCCAGGCAACTCCGGAGGCCCGCTCCTCAACCGGCATGGCGAAGTGATCGGCATCAACACCATTATCGCCTCCAGCGTAGGCCAAAGCGCGGGCATCGGCTTTGCCATTCCTATCAACACCGCGAAAGCCGTGCTCAACGACCTGGTCACGCTCGGACGCGTGCGCCGTCCCGCACTCGGCGTCCGCACCATCCCCATCGATTCCGAAATCGCTGAAGAGCTGGGCTTGGCCGCCGACTACGGGCTCCTCATCGTGCAAGCCGTTCCCGGAGGCTCCGCCGATCGCGCCGGATTGCGCGGCGGCTCCGAGCGCGCCTATCTCGGCAACATTCCCATCATGATCGGCGGAGATTTAATCGTGGCCATCGACGGAGAAAAAATCGAAAGCCAGCAACTCCTCGCCCAGATCATGAACAGGCACCGCGCCGGGGACACGGTGAAAGTGACCATCTTCCGGGGCAAGAAACAGCTGGACGTGTCGGTGGTGCTGGGCGAAGCCAGGGACCAGGTGTAGCTCGTGTGGCGCGGGCATTCTTGCCCGCGTGAAGTTTGCCGAGCATGGGACCAATAGTCTCTTGCAACCCGCCTTGCTATATAGCATGATATATAGCAGGGAGAATTCGCCATGGCGCCCATTTCCAAAGCAAAGGTCTTTTACAGCGGCAGGAGTCAAGCCGTTAGAATCCCAGCCGAGTTCCGCTTCAAGACCGACGAGGTCTACGTGCGCCGCGACCCGCAAAGCGGAGATCTGATTCTCTCCGAATCTCCGGCAAAGACCTGGAAAGAAATCTTCGCCGCACTAGACGCTGCCGGGGTTCCCGATGATTTCCTGACTGAACGGGATACGAGGCCACCGCAGAAGCGCGACATCTTATGACTCGAACCTGGATGCTCGACACGAATACAGTGGGCTATATCGTGCGCGGAGAATCTCCCGCCGCCAGGGACCGTCTCGACGGCTTGAAAATAAACGAAATCGGATGCATCTCGGTCGTTACCGAGGCGGAAATTCGTTATGGGCTGGCCAGAAAACCTCCGAGTTTTGCTTTGCGGACGGTCCTTAACGACTTCCTCGGAAAGATACAAATCCTGCCTTGGGGCAGCGATGAAGCCCAGGCTTATGGAACCCTGCGCTTCAAACTGGAACGCGCCGGCAAGAGCCTTAGCGCTCTAGATATGCTGATCGCGGCCCACGCAATCAGCACCAATGCAATCCTGGTTACCGGGGATAAGGCGTTCACGCAGGTTGAGGACTTGCGTCCGCCCGTGAACTGGGCGGTGGATTTATAGGCTCCTACATACTGCAAGAATGACTCGTTAATCCATGTCCGACGTCGAATGGATCCGCAAACTCTGTCTCTCCTTCCCCGACGTAACCGAGGACATGCCGTGGGCCGACGACCTCTGCTTCAAAGTCCGCGGCAAAATCTTCACCGGCATGGTCCTATCGGACGGCCGCTTCCCGCGCATCACTCTTAAGTGCGCGCCGGAAACATTCCACGAACTGCTCGAGATCGAAGGCATCTCTCCCGCGCCCTATGTCGGACGCTACAA
>Ga0074046_10000990_pt1 | contig 26313 bp, 16 predicted proteins | sample BogForMeECP23OM3_FD_94441 | JGI IMG/M metagenome (GOLD analysis project Ga0074046, IMG submission 94441) | Bog forest soil microbial communities from Calvert Island, British Columbia, Canada - Bog Forest MetaG ECP23OM3 | ecosystem: Environmental > Terrestrial > Soil > Wetlands ...
CGATGAAGGTCGTGGTACCGCCGACGAGCGCGGCAATGCTGGCGGTTTCGTGCGTGTCTTTGGCGAAAGTGGCCATGAACGGCAGATAGATGTGGACGTGCGGATCAATGAAGCCGGGAAAAACCAATTTTCCGGTGGCGTCGATGATTTCCGTGCCGGGTGGCACGTCAAGATTTCTGCCAATGTGGCTGATCGTCTCATTTTCAATGTAGATGTCTGCTACGCCGCGCGAGCCGGTGTTGATCACTTCGCCGTTCTTAATCAGCAAGGCCATTTGGCACTCCCACAGAAAGCTTTAGTGAATTTCGATGCCCATTTTTGCACGATATTTCTGCATCTCGTCCCAGTCTTCTGCGACTTCTGGTTGTTCGCGAGTGAGCCGTTCCCATGTAAGGTGTTCGCGGCCGGAAGGCTCTTCGATCATTTGGATGCAATCTTCCACGGGGCAAACGTTGAAGCAGAGGCGACAACCGACGCAATCGTTTTCGCGAATGTGAACATGCGGACGCGTTTCGACGGCTTCCTCCCTGCCATTCGAGCGGATGTCATAGGAGTGCGGCCGAACAACGCTGCCGTCTTTGGCGATCAGATCGATGCACTGATGCGCCGTGTCATTGCAGGCGACGTAACAAAGATTGCATCGAATGCATTTTCCCTGGTCGATGCGGGCGATCGCGCGAAATGAGAGATCGAAGTTCTTGAAATCGGAGATGTGCGAAAGGCTGCGGCCGACGACCTCGGGAATCGTGGCGAAACCTTTTTCGTCCATCCAGTTGGACAAGCCATCGCATAGATCTTCAATGATTCGATAGCCGTAGTGCATGACGGCGGTGCAGACCTGCAAGCTGCTGGCTCCAAGGAGCAGAAATTCCGCGGCGTCGCGCCAATCCGAGATTCCCCCCATGCCGGAAATGGGCAGCTTGGCCGCGGAAACGGCGGCGTCACGGCCGAGAGCCGATAGCATATTGAGGGCAATGGGTTTTACGGCTGGACCAGCGTAACCGCCGTGGCCGCCCTTTCCACCGATGTTGGGTGTGATTTGCAGTGTTTCGAGATCGACGCCAATGATGGAATTAATTGTGTTGATCAGTGAAAGCGCGTTCGCGCCTGCGGCCACTGCAGCGCGCGCGGGCATAACGATGTCTGAAATATTCGGTGTCAACTTGACGATGACGGGAATCGTTGCGACTTCCATCACCCAGCGCGTGATCTGCTCGCAATACTCGGGCACCTGGCCGACGGCACTGCCCATACCGCGCTCGCTCATCCCGTGAGGGCAGCCGTAGTTGAGTTCGATGCCATCGGCGCCAGTATCCTGAATCTGGCGAATCACCTCGTGCCAGGTTTCTGGCTTCGATTCCACCATGGCCGAGACAATCAACGCACGATCGGGCCACGCGCGCTTGACCTGAGCAATTTCCCGAAGATTAACGTCGATGGGGCGATCGGAAATAAGCTCGACGTTATTGATGGCGAGCATTTTCTGCCCGCCATAGTGCCACGCTCCGTAACGGTTGGATACGTTTAGCACCGGAGCGCCGATGGTCTTCCAAACGGCGCCGCCCCAGCCCGCTTCAAACGCGCGGTGAATTTGCGCCCCGGAATTGGTGGGAGGAGCAGAGGCCAGCCAAAACGGATTGGGAGAACGAATCCCGGCAAAATCGATGCTGAGGTCAGCCACGGCTCACCAGCCTTTCCTGAATCGCGCGAGCAGCCAGTTTTCCGTCCTCTACAGCCATGACCGTGGACGCAGAGCCACGAGCACGGATGCAATCGCCGCCGGCATAGACTCCATCCAGACTCGTCTCAAAACGATCGCTCACTTGAATAAATCCTTTTTCGGTTTTTAAATTCCACAGGGAGGCTACGGATGGTTTCTGTTGGCCGATCGCTTTCACAACTTGATCGGCTGGAAGGTGGAATGCGGAGCCGGGAACGGGCCGCGGTGCGGGGCGCCCGGAAGCGTCGGGTTCACCCAGAGTCATGCGCAAGCATTCGAGCGATTTTACGGAGGCATTCTCCGCGTGAACATGAATGGGCTGAACCAAAAATTCAAACGCTACACCTTCGCCTTTAATGAATTCATATTCGTGGGGGTAAGCGGTCATTTCATATTCGGTACGTCGATAAATCATGGTGACACGTTCGGCGCCAAGGCGTTTCGCAATCGTCGCGCAGTCGATGGCGGTGTTCCCCGCGCCGATCACAACAACGTTGCGGCCAATTCGTAACTTGTGGACTTGCAATTTGCTCTGCTCGATGAACTCGAGGCCGTCGAGAATGAGTTCCTCGCCAGGAATACCGAGCCGTGACGTGTTTCCAAGGCCAACGCTGAGGAATATCGCCTGAAAATTGGCTTGCAGATCCGCCAGGTGAAGATTCGTGCCAATTTCTTTTTTGGTTTGCAGCTTCACGCCGAGTTTCTGGATCATGGCTACTTCGCTGAGAGCGACCTCAATCGGTTCACGTAGGCCAATAATGCCGTAGGTGGAAAGACCACCGGCAAGATCGCGGCGTTCGAACAGAGTCACGCTGTGGCCGAGCTTCACTAGTTCTCCTGCGCAGGAAAGGCCGGCCGGCCCAGCGCCGATCACGGCAATGGATTTTCCTGTGGATTTGACTTCGGGAAAAAGTTGAATCGCCTTGCCATAGACGTGATCCATGGCATGCCGCTGCAGCCGGCCTATTGAAATGGGCTTGTGATCAATGCCAAGCACACAAGCGCCTTCGCACAATTCCTGAACGGGGCAGACGCGGGCGCAGGTGGCGCCGAGAAGATTTGATTCGAGTATGGTGCGCGCTGAGCCGCGCAAGTTCCCGGTGTAAATTTTCTTGATAAATTTTGGAATGTCGATATGCGTGGGGCAGGCGTGCGTGCAGGGAGCGTCGAAGCACATGAGACAGCGCGTCGCCTCGACTAGAGCTTCCTGCGGCGTGAGCGGTGGTAAAAGTTCTTCGAGCGAAGCCGCGGTTGGGAAAAGAGGGCCCTTGGTTGTCACCACTACCTCCTCGACAATATCCTGGCCAGAACGTACCTGTGGAAAAGTGAAAGAAGTTCCCTGCGATTGTCGTCCTGCCCTACACATCTTACAGTAGCAGAGAAACTTCGTTGGATTTCTGACGATCGCCGCGCATCAAAATGAAATAAAGCGCGCCAGAGACAAAAAGGCCAACGAACCAGGCGTAATCGTAGAGCCAGCGCAGTTCGGCAATCACCAAGCCCATCAAGGCCACGGCTACTCCCGCAAGCAGAGCGACAATCGCTTTTAGATTGAAGCCGCTTTTGTATTCATACAGGCCCCCTCGGCGGTAGAGATCGGGGAGCACGAGGTTACGATCGCGAATCAGGAAATAATCGGAGATCATGATGCCGGCGATCGGACCAAGCAGCGCAGAGCAGCCAACTAGCCAGCCAAAAATGTACGAACTATAACTGCCCAGAAGTTTCCAAGGCATCATCATGACACCAAGAACACCGGTAATAAGGCCGCCAGTACGAAACGAAATCAGGCCGGGCCGAACGTTGCTGAAATCGTTGGAAGGAGAGACGACGTTGGCGGCGACGTTGGTGTTGAGCGTGGCGATGAGAAGTGCGATCAAGGCGAGGAGCGCGATTAGCGGTTGATTGAAGCGGCCGAGAAGCAGTACTGGATCCCAGATGGGTTCGCCAAATAGCACCGCGGAGGCCGAGGTGACGGCTACCCCAATAAAAGCATAGAGAGTCATGGCCAGAGGCAGGCCGAGGGCCTGACCAATCATTTGTCCGCGTTGCGATTTTGCGTAGCGAGTGAAATCGGGAATGTTCAGCGCGACGGTGGACCAGAAGCCAACCATACCGGTCAGCGAGGGAATAAAAAAGTGGAGAAATTCAGACGTCGAGTGAAATCTACTTCTGCTATGCAACACGGGACCGAAGCCACCGGCCTTGCGCGTGACCCAGAACAAGAGCAGCAGGCCGATCGTCAGCATAAACGGCGCGCCAACGCCTTCGAGGAATTTGATGGTTTCAATGCCGCGCCAGATCACAAACATGTTGACGGCCCAAAAGAAGAAAAAGCACAGCCAACTGCAACCCGGAATCGTTTGTGCCGCGGGCCAAACGATGCAAAGCATGGAATAGATGGCCTGGCCGCCAATCCACGTCTGAATCCCGAACCAGCCACAGGCCACAAGTGCGCGCATGACCGCCGGGATATTCGCGCCGCGAACGCCAAACGAAGCGCGAACAAACACAGGAAAGGGAATGCCGTAGCGCGTGCCAGCGTGCGCGTTAAGCAACATGGGAATCAGCACAATTAAATTTCCAAGGAGGATCGTGGAAATGGCCTCGAGCCAGTCCATGCCTCCAGCAATCAGGCCGGAAGCCATCATGTAGGTGGGAATGCACACGCTCATCGCTACCCAGAGCGAAGCGTAGTTATAGGTTCCCCAGGAGCGCTTCTCTATGGGGATCGGTGCTAAATCGTGGTTGTAGAGAGAGGCATCTACGTCTGCGCAATTCATGAGCACCTGAAGGGACCGGTTGCGGAGTAAGCCTATAGCGATTCGATTGCGGGGACAAGGGGGAAAGGAAGAACGATGGCTCGGAATATTGAATAGCCAGATCACAGGAGGATTCAGGAAACAGCCGGGTCAGGATAGAATAGAAAGACAGAATTCCGAGTTAATCTCTGCTGAAATGCCGTGGATTGAATGCGGGAATGAGGGTCCGTGCCTCTGAAAATCCTGGAGTATGTGGTTTTGTTTGTCGCCGCAATTCCATTTGTTTTTTACCTTCTGGTCTTGTACAGTTCGGGCCGCTACTTCTGGCAGGCACGAAATCAATCCCCGAAAAATCTGGACTTCACACCCCCCGTGAGCAATCTGAAGCCGGTGAAGGGGCTCGATCCCGGCGCGTATGAAAATTTCGCCAGTTTGTGCCGGCAGGAGTATCCGGAGTACGAGCTCATTTTCTGCACCACGGATGAAACCGATCCGTCGGTGCCGTTGATCAAAAAATTGATGCAGGATTTTCCGAATTGCCAGATCCGGTTGCTCTACAGCGCCGGGCATACGGCGATCAACGATAAAGTGGCAAAGTTGCGATTGATGACCCGCGAAGCAAAGTACGAGTGCCTGGTGATCAACGATTCGGACGTCCGTGTGGAGCCGGATTATTTGCGCAAGGTGGTTGAACCACTGCGCGATCCGAAAGTGGGGGGAGTAACTTGCTTTACGCTTCGGTGAAAGACAAGACCTTTGTCGAGAAATTGCAGACCGTCGGGATGATTTCGGATTTTTACGCAGGATTGCTGGTCGCCTGGCAACTCGATGGCGTGCATTTCGCACTGGGGCCGACGATGGTGTCGACAAAAAAATACGTCCAAGGATTCGGGGGCTTCGAAGTATTGGAGAGCCGACCCGCCGACGATTTGCTGTTCGGGCGATTGATTGCCGAGCAAGGTGTCGAAGTAAAACTGTTGCCGTATGTGGTGCTGACGACGCCGGACTTCGAAGGTGTCAGCCAGCTGTACACCAAGCGGTTGCGTTGGATGACGGTGATGCGGGCGATGCGGCCGTGGGGGCATTTCGGGCTGGTCCTCACGTGGGGATTGCCGTGGACAACGCTAGCGGTGCTGTTGCATCCGACACTCTTGGTGGCCGCGACTTACTGGGGGGGATATTTGGCATTTCGGTTTCTCGTGACGTGGCTGATTGGAGTTGTGGGCTTGAAGCAACATGATCTCTGGAAAAAGATGGCGCTGATCCCGCTGTGGGATGCGCTGGGGTTTGCGGTCTGGGTGATGAGTCTTAGGAAGACGTCGATTTTGTGGCGAGGTGCGGAATACAAGTTGCGGGACGGAATGTTCGTGAAGGTGGAGAGTTAGTCCGTCGTTTCTCGTCGGAAACTCTTAAGACCAAAGAAAGGGCCCCACACGCAGATTTGCCGTGTGAGGTACCCAAAAACAAACGTAAGAGTTAGCTCTTGTTTTCTTTTACTGCGGTTACGCTGGCGTGTGAAGCTCCGGCGGAGACTCCAGCGGCGATGTTGGTTTGGATGCGGCGGTCGTTGCGCGGTTCGCGCCAGTTAACCTGTGGCAGCATGATCGTGGGATCGACGCGGTCGCGGTACTTGATGGTGATATTCATCAAGGAATCGAGCAGCGATTCCGACAGCAGGTGCGGCTGCAAGCCCAGGTCGAGCAACTTGGAGTGCTTGGCGTTGTAGTAGTGCTGTTCGGCTTCGACGCGCGGATCCTTCAAGTGATCGATTTCGACTTTCATGCCGAGGTCTTTTCCCGCTTCCTGAATTTTGCGGGCGATATCGAGCACCGAGAATTGCTCGGTGAACTGGTTGTAGACGCGGCATTCGCCCTTCCCCGCCGGATTCAAGCAAGCGAGTTCAACGCAGCGAACGGTGTCGCGAATGTCGAGGAAGCCGCGAGTCTGTCCGCCCTTGCCGTAGACGGTAAGCGGCTGGCCAATGGCAGCCTGCACGCAGAAACGATTCAGCACGGTGCCGAAGACGTCGTCGTAGTCGAGGCGATTAATGAGGCCCTCGTCGAGAGCGATTTCATCGGTCATAGTACCGTAAACGACGCCCTGATTCAGATCGGTGGCGCGAATGCCCCAAATCTTGCAGGCAAACATCATGTTGTGGCTGTCGTGTACCTTCGAGAGGTGGTAGAAAGAGCCCGGCTGCTTGGGGAACGGTAAGACGTCATTGCGACCGTTGTGCTCGATCTTGATATAGCCCTCTTCAATGTCGATGTTCGGCGTGCCGTACTCGCCCATGGTGCCGAGTTTGACGATGTGGCAATCGGGGCAAATTTCCCTAATGGCGAATAGAACGTTCAGCGTGCCGACCACATTGTTCACTTGGGTGAAGACGGCGTGCTTGCGATCGATCATGGAGTAAGGAGCGGAACGCTGTTCGGCAAAGTGAACGACCGCTTCCGGCTGAATCTTCTTCATCGCCGAGGCTAGGAAGTCGTAGTCCATAATGTCGCCGACAAAGAAATCGATCTGCTTGCCGCTTGCGCGAGTCCACACGCGGAGACGGTCGCTAAGCGAGAGAATGGGCGTTAGAGTTTGCGCGCCAAGTTCGTGGTCCCAGGTGCGGCGAATGAAGTTGTCGACGATCGAGACCGAGTGGCCCTTCGCCGAAAGATAAAGTGCGGTGGCCCAGCCGCAGTAACCGTCGCCACCCAGAACCATAATTTTCATAGCTTCCCCTCTATTCACAATGGCATGTATCCATTTATTTTAGAGCTTTCGTTGATTTACGGCGAGTGGAAATTGGTCGCCAGAAACGCAAAAAGTTCAGTTTACCGATTCCGCCGGGATGTACTCGGTCCCGGTATCTTCTTCCGAATCCTGTTCGTCTTCATACGGATGCACGATGCGGCCCAGGCCAAAGAAGTAGACAAACAGCCCCAACAGCCCTACGGAAATATTCCACACGCGAACACAAAGTAAAGTTTCTGCACCACCTTGCATGCCGGTGAGGCGGAACAGCGCGTTGAAAGCGCTTTCGCCGACTCCAATTCCGCCAGGTGTGAGCGGCAAACTGTTCACAAGATGGCCGATGGGCGCCACCAGGACCAGGCGTGCCGAAAATGACCCTGGATTTACAGCATATAGAGCAAGGCCGGTTACAACGATCAGACAAAGATTAGCGAGCAGCGAAAGGATGAGCGCAATCGACAAAGTGCCGCGAGCTTTGCCATGAGCGGCCATGGCGTCTAGGACGCGGAGAGCCAGGCTCTTGACGCTCGGCCAGGGCCGGAGGAACCAGCTAACCCAGCCGCGCGCGGGCGAAAAAAACATGACGAGACCAGCGCCGAGAAGCATGGAGCAGGCGAGAAGCGCGTCGATCACAAGGAGACGGCGGAGGACCGGTACGGTGTGCAGGAGGCCGGGGAAGAACGGTGTGAACAGCAGCGGTAGCAAAATCAAAGAGAACAAGCCAACCAGCCGATCGAGGAGTAAAACTGTGGCGACTTCGGCACGGCGGCCGTGATTTTCCTTGGTAGCGTAGACGAGTTTGGCGATATCACCACCTGCCGCGCCCGGAAGGAACGTGGAAAAGAGGAACCCGATAAGGTTTAGTTGTATCGAGTTTGCCAAGGCTAGCGTGAGGCGCGCGTTGCGAAACAGCAGGGATCCGCGAATAGACATCATGAGAATGTCGAGGAGCAGAAAAACTATGGCCGAGATAGTGAGGGGCCATTTGTGCAGGAGGCTGACTAACGAGGAAAGATTGATTTGGCCTGATTTTGCAAGATAGGCCAGGATTCCGAGGCCGAACACCAGGCGCAAAAGCAGGGAGGCGTACTTTCGAACAGAAGCGTAGCGCGAGTGGGTGATCGCGTGCGGTTTGGGTTCAGTTGGTGGCATTCGCGCTATAAATAAATATCCAGCGAGCTATAAAATTCGAACTATTCAAGCCAACACCTTGAGCGCCCTATTGGCGCTCCCTATTTCAAAGTTTGAACCCAAACCTCAGTAGAAAGGGATACCTCAAGTATAAAGAAGAATGAGCAAACGGCGAAATATTTCTGAGATCGGGGAAACCATCCTTTTTGGCTCAGCCTGCCGAGACGGTCTCGGTTTCCTTCTGCTTTGGGTTGCTCGCATGGCTACGGACACGATCGGCCGGGCGGTGAGTTAACTTGCCCAGTTCGTAGAAAGCGCTGGAGGCGGCGTGCTTCATGGCCAGGGAGCTTTCGATGCCGCAAGTGCAGCCCGGACATTCGCGGCGGAGCATGGCCTTGCTCTGCTGAGCGTAGGCCTCGGATGCCAGAATCTTGGCCAGGCTGTCCTGCAACACGTTGCCGACGGGCTTCAGCGGATAGCAACCGGTTAGCACGTCGCCGTTTGAAAGCACGAACACCTGCAGGTAGCCTAGGACGCAGGCGGGTTCCTCCAATTTTTCGTTGTTGTAATAGCGAGTCACGTAATCGATTTCGTAGGTCGGGCGTTTGGCCTTCTCTCGTAGGAATTTTACGATCTCCAGAATGTCTTTCTGTTCCGGCCACATAGAAGCGATATCGGCATCGGCAAGAAAGAAAAGGCTGCGGCTCAGAATGTTGAGATCGATGCTGGCACCCAAGTCGCGAGCCACATCGGCAAGGGTACACAGTTCTGCGGCGGAGATTTTGTTCATCGTGATGGCGATGGACATCTGCTTGTTGCGCATCAGCTTGATGCCTTCCATGGCCAGGTCAAAATAGCCACGGATCCCACGAATGTGGTCGTTGGTTTCTTTCAGACCGTCAACGGAGACGGAAATGTGCGAAATCGGGGAATTGTTAATCTCCTTGTGAAGCTTCTTGAGGAGCAGTCCATTGGTTTGCAGGACGATGCGTTTGAACTCTGAACTTTTCGATTTCTGCAAAACCTCGAAAAAATCTCTGCGCAGCAGCGGTTCGCCGCCGGTGAAGCGCAAGGCACCGATGCCAAGATCAGCGATCTGATTCACAAGGTCTATTGCCCGTTCGGTATTGAAGCCGTCATCCCACCGCTTTTTCCAATAGTCGCAACTGATGCACTTGGCCTGGCAGTTTTCGGTGAGCTTCACGTGTGCGGAAAGGGGCCGAATGGTGGAGGGAAGGAATTTGGGGGAAAGCTGGGAACCCGCCCAGACTTGCGGTAGGTACAAAGGAGCGAGAGACATCAGAGATTCCTCACGAGACACTTTCCGAAGGTTCAAATCTGAACGTGAATCTCTATTTTACGGGGGCCCGAGAGATTTCGCTAGTTAATAACTAGGTAGCATCCTCGGGTGGACCCACGCTCGAATGCTCTGGCGCGGATACGCTCCTCGGCAACGCACTTACTGCTGTTGAGGGTGAGCGTTTCCGAGCAGGAGCTTGCCGCCGCTGTTGGTGATGGATTTGAAGTAGTCTTTGCCTACCAGGTGTTCGATGCGATCGGCTTCCTGCTGCGACGCAACGTAGTAGCAGCGGTCGCAGGATTTCCATAGCGCAGCAAATTGCGCATCTGTCAGGAATACGTTCGGGGCCCCTGGAGCCGCCGCCCCGTAATCCAGATTTTGCCGCTTGCCATTCAGCAGCAGCGGGTCGATTCCGGTATAGAACGGAACGGATGAGAATGGGTAGAAATGCTGCTGAACGATCAGCTTGCCCGGAGGCTCAGCGAGGAGAGCGTTGGCCAGAGGACGCGAAGAAAGATAAGGATCAAACACGACTAGCGCGAAGCGCGCGGCATGAAAGAACATGACCATCATGAGGCTGGTCACGAGGAAAGCGCGAAGGCCGAACCAGCGCAGATTGCCGATGGCTCCGATCAGGAAAGCGGCCCCAGCCATATAGAGAGGGAGTCGCAGATAAGCGAACGAGTCCAGCGTGAGGTCCAGCATGTGGCCGAGCGATAAGCTGTACGCCGATGGATTGCGCGACAGGGCGGAAGAAATGTCACCAGGAGTAGGAACGTTGCGGACCACGAAGCCGATCACGAAACAGGCTGCGGCAGCAAGCGCCGTAATCGCACCTAGAACACGCGTACCCCAACGAACCCACGCGCCCCCTGCCGCCATTGCGGAGCCGATCAGCAGAGCGAGCGCCGGGTAAGCGGGCATCGAATAATATTCCTGGGTCGTCGAAAACGTGAAGAAAACCAGGATGAAGGCGGTCCAGCAGAGCGCGATCAATCTGGTTTGGCCGGCGCGATCGATGGGCTTGTAGGAAAGTTTCACGACCCAGGGCAGATACACGCTCCAGGGAAAAAGCCAGAGGAAGTGAAACAGCCAAAAGTAGAGGCGTGGAACGGTGTTGTAATCGCGCGGATAGCGCACGTTGAGGAAGCGCAGTAACTGTTCGTTGATAAAAAAGAACCACAGGAAGCCGTGGTAGAGACCGGGGCCGCTTTGCAGTGTCCAGACAAAATAGGGGGGATTGCGAAGTGTTGCCAAAACGTGCCAAGGAACGGCGATCAGCAAAACAAGCAGAGTGCCGGTGAAAGGATGCAAGCGCCGCCAGGTTCGGCGCAAGAATAATTGCCGGGAAACAAATAGATAGATCAATCCTGCAGCCACGGGAAAGACGATGCCGATGAGGCTTTTCAGAAGAAGGCCGGTGCCAAGACTTGCAGCGAGAATCGCCGCCCAAAGTCGCGGATTCTCCTCCTGTTCGTCCAAGGCCCGCAGAATCGACCACATGGCCAGGGTGATGGTAAAGGTAAGCATCACATCGGGGATCTGAATCCGCGTGAACAGAAATAGTCCCACGCACGTGGCGATGACTAAACCTGCATAAAAGCCTGCGCGCTTTCCAAAGGCCCACATGCCGAAGGCCGCCGTAAGAAGGGCGAGCGCGATGCTAGAGAACGCAACCGGTAGGCGCGCAGCCCAGTCCGAAACGCCAAAGATTTTGTAGGAGATCGCCATCAGCCAATAAATAAGTGGCGGTTTCTCGAGATAGCTGACCCCATCGAGCCGTGCCGTGACCCAATCGCCACTGGTGAGCATATTTCTGGCGATCACCGCCTGCACGGCGTCGACGTCATCCATCAGTGATGGGGGAGAGATAACGCACCCGAGATAGATTGCCGCAACGACAAGAAAAACGAGCAGAAATAAGAACCAGCGACGCTGGAAAAGTCCGTTCGTTTCTCCGTCAGTAGTCAGAGCGTTACGTTCCATTTTTTCATCCACAGGAACAGAATCAGCAGGCCCCACAAGTGATATCCAACGTTTATTTTTCTTTGGAAATGCTGCTTTTCGAGCCATTCAATTCCGTCGCGACGAAACAGTTGCCCGTAACGGGAGACGCCGAATTCCAGGGCGTTCCCTAGCAATCCATGAAGCGGTCCTCTGAGCCATTCATGCGCGGGAATATCGAATCCAATTTTCTTCCTTTTGAGAATGGAAGACGGAAGCTTATCCTTCATCAATTCTCTCAGGACCACTTTCTGTTGGGAACCCTGAATTTTGAGCTCTGCGGGCAGGGACGCCGCGAATTCGACGATGCGATGATCGAGGAAGGCGGGACGAACTTCGACAGAGTGAGCCATGCTCATGCGATCGCTTTTGGTGAGGATGTCGTCGGCCAAGTAATATTTCTGGTCGAGCCACAGGAATGGCGCGAGATCGTCGTTAACCGGCGGCAATTTCGAAACTTGCCCGAGGAGTTCGTCGAGCGATTTCGGCAAAGGCTCTGAAACGATTTTGCTTAGCTCGTTGTCGGCGAACGTGCCATTCCAGTAGACGTGAGCACGCTCCGGAGCCATGAGAGAGCCCTCGAGCATGCGCCTGACTTTATATTCGAAGCCAATTTTTTCATCGGAGACCGGCCAGTATTCGAGCAAAGAAAGACTGGTACGGATGGCCACGCGCGGTAATTTGCGAAGATGGCGGGCGATGCGATTGGCCCTATAGGTGAGATAACCGCCAAAAAGTTCATCGGCGCCTTCCCCGCTGAGGGCTACGGTTGTTTTTGTTTTGCAGAGTTTCGAGAGGAACCAGACAGGCAAAGCACCAGCATCGGCACTCGGCTCATCGGAATAGTATGCGAACTCTTCGATTGCCCCAGTGAGGTCCACGCTGGGATTCAGATCGAGTTCATCGTGCTCGGTGCCATATTCTTCGACGGCCTGGCGAATGTAGGAGGATTCATCAAAGCTCCGGCCTGCGAAGGAGATAGAAAAAGTCTTCAAGCGTGAAGAACTCGCTTCGGCAGCGTAATGCAGAATGGAAGTGGAATCGATCCCGCCGCTAAGCCATACGCCGAGGGGTACGTCGGAAAGCAGATGTTCCTTGATGGCGTCGGCGAGAAGCGTATTAAGCTGATCCTTGGCGTCCTCAAGAGAGAGATCATGAATCGGGCCAAACGGAAGCGTCCAATAGGTTTCGGTGGTGATTTTGCCGTCGCGCCACTCCATCCAATCACCTGGGGAAAGTTTGCGAATACCGTCGATCATGGTCCAGGGGCCCGGAATGAAATTTAGCGAGAGATAACAATCGAGGGCTTCCCGACAGAGTTTGCGCTCGATTTCAGGATGGATGAGTATGGCTTTTAATTCCGAGCCGAAGTATAAGTCCTCGCCTCGCAAGGTGTAGTAGAGCGGTTTGATTCCCAGGCGATCGCGAGCCAGCACAAAACGTTTCTGCGGTGCGTTCCAGATGGCAACGGCGAACATACCGCGCAGGCGCGCGAAACTGGCCGTGTCCCACTGCAAAAATGCTTTCAGTACCGTTTCGGTATCGGAGTGAGAGGTGAATTTGTGGCCAAGTTTCTCGAGATCGGCGCGAATTTCCAGGTGATTGTAAATTTCTCCATTGAAAACGATGCCGATTTCGCCGCCATTTTCAAGGATGGGCTGATTGCCGCCTTCGAGATCAATGATTTTCAGGCGTGCGGCGCCAAAAGAAAAAATGTCAGTGGAAAAAATGCCCTGCTGGTCAGGGCCACGATGGCCTAGCGTCCGAATCATGGCCTGAACTCTTTCCTCTGCAGGCTTCGAATGTTTATGTGTGAATCCGGCTATCCCGCACAAAGTGCAGCGTTCCTCATAGTTAGAAGAGTAACAAAAGATTTAACTCATAAATGGTATACGACATTAAGTGAAAGGGAGAAACGCGGGAATTGAATCGAGAGAGGTTCAGTACCCCGAGAGGCGTTTTCTTGGTCCCCTCAGGGACTTAGCGTGGCTGTAATTGTTTCCTTCCCCGGGAGATTGTTCACAACAGATCGTCCTGAAACAGCAACTAGAATTATTGCAAACTCTTCAAGCGACTCATTTATCTCGGTTTAATCTATTTGGACTCTGGCACCCCGCTTGCTCTCCATTGTTCATCCCAGTCAGATTTCAATCTTGAGGTGCCTTATGAGGTTTACAGGTGGGTTCAGGCTCGCCGCCGGCTTGTTGGCGTTCACTTTACCTGTCGCAAGTGCTTGGTCTGCAAGTCAACAGAGAGAGCACCCCAATTCCTTGTCCGAGACTCCCACCCTAGCACCGGTGGACAGCCAAAAACCTCAAAAGCAACCTGAGGTCAAATTCTTCATAGGGAAGATCTCCAAGATCGACCAGAAACTCGTCTTGGAAGATGCCATCACGGATACCTCCTATCAATTGGACGACCAGAGGAAAGCTAAGCAGTTTGAAGGGAAGATCGTCCGAGTAACTGGAACGCTCGACGCGCAGAACAATCTGATCCACATTCAGGCGATCGAAGAGACTGCTTGATGCTGATTGATCTCAGCCACCGTCGAAGATTCATTCGGGAAGATCTGTACCGGTTTTGCACTAGCTTTTGCTTCCGTTCCCTCCGGAGCAACCGGACATGAGTGTTTCGCAGTGCGTTAAGCGCAAAACACAGCTACGCAGTTCCGAGAACACTGCTTCGCGGCGCTACTGAAGAGGACCCGTGACCAGGATCACGGCGGCTGAGGGCGTTAAACGTTAATCTACTGGGTGCACCCGTCTGAGGGCGCAGCAGTAAAAATCGCGGCGGTGGTTCGCGATGCACGATGAACTGCGGGAGGTGACCAAATGCGAATCCTGGTTGTCTATGAAAGCCGTTGCGGGGCTACCCAGGGAATTGCAGAGCGCATCGCTGAGATCCTTCGCGACCGCGGACTTCAGGCCACGGTACAGCCCGCACACAGCGCCGATGATCCGGCGCGCTACGACGCCGTCGTCATCGGCAGTGCCGCTTACTACTTCCACTGGATGAAGCGTGCCCTCGAGTATGTGCGTCGGCACCACGATGTTCTTGCGAACCGGCCCGTGTGGCTGTTCAGCAGCGGACCGTTGGGAAGAGACGCAATAGACGCTCAGGGCCGGGATGTCCGCGATATGACGATACCCAAAGACATTGCGGAGTTCCAAAAGACTATCAACCCCAGGGACCATCGGGTCTTCTTCGGCGCGATGGACCATAGCAAACTGCCTTTCCCGCACCGGCTTGTTCTGAAACTGCCGGTGAACCGGTACAATGCGATTTTTCCAGAAGGTGACTTCCGCGATTGGCACGATATCGAAAAATGGGCTGGTAGCATTGCCGACTCGCTAAACGTGTCTGCCGACAACGGCCTCCACCAAGCACACCAGCCCGAGGTTTTGGCTGTCGCAGCAATGCCAACTCATGATAAGCCCTGACTGCGGAGAAGCTTGAGTTCCACTGTAATGCGCTTCCTGGCCAAGCCAAGGCGAACGTCGTCGAACGAGAATGCGATACTGCAAACCTTTGAGCGACCCTGAGCGACCCTAACACATGGGTGACGTGACAGGGATCGAACCTGCGACCTCATGCTTGCAAATACAGAAATTGAACTTGGATAGAGAAAAGTCCGATGGCCAGGAGTAGAATGGCGAAGAAAATCCCATCAAAATCCGATTTTCTTACTCCACGCAAATCTGTTAAGGACGAGCATCACTCAGCACCGAATGGGATCGGCTAGCACACCAGGGTTACGTCACAAAGTACGTCACAAATTTACGGCCTATCTAAAAGGTTCCGTCTTGGCTATCGCATGCTCTGAGATGGTACCTAGTCGACTGGGAGATCTTCGAAATTAAAGTTGTCAAAGAAGTGCTTTGTTATCACCGTCCAATCTGCCAAGTGGCAATAAAGCCTCTGACGGCACGGTTGCAGCTTCGCCCGGTATTTTGGCTGGCGTTTCTTTGTTCAATTACAAAACACCCATAAATTTGAGAACCAACGTGATGACTGCTGCTGACCAAGCTAAGTTTGTCGCCAGTTGGATAGGCCTACGGGAAGTCAGTACCGCAGTCAGGCCGCTAGGGAGGGCGACAACAAGTGCGAGCAAGAGAGCCAGCTTAAAAACCGTATGAGAGAACGTACCCGGATGACCGAGAATCGCCCGTTTTCCTACAAACCAGTCAATCGCCACAATCAGAACGACAGTTCCTGCTGAGAGTAACGGCACGCCCCGAGCGACAGGGAATTCGGAATAGTGTATGCGTACTTGGCTCACAAGAAAGACAGTGGCGAGGACCAACAAGATTGCAGCAGGTAGGTCCATGGTTCGAGATGAGTCTAGCTGACCATCTTGAAGGTGCAAATAATTCTGCTCTGCACGCATTCCGCCCGATTTTCTCCGCGCGTAGCCGACAGCTTGACAATCTTCCCTGCTCCTATCTCCTCTTCTAGAGCAACCATTTCTCGATTGATTTTGGCATGAGGACTTAGCTATTGGTGTTGGAGCTTATTAAGCTTTTTTTCCAACCCACTCACGCGACCCGCTTGAAATTCAGGCTCGATCGTCTTGGCCAACTCCAGTGCCCTCTCGAAATATACGTGCGCTTCCTGCTGCTTTCCCATGGCGGCATAGATATCCCCGAGCATCGTATTCGTCTTCACCCAATTAGGCGCAAGCGCATGAGCCTGTTCCGCTTCGGCTAAAGCCTCTGGCAATTGTGTGGCCTCGAGAAATGCTTGAGCCTTTTGCGAGTGGCCGAGAGACGCCGCAAAGGGAATATCGAAATGTCCCTCATATACGAACACGCCGTAATCAATCACTGCTCTCGGTTTGAGCGACTTGAACTGTTCGTAAGGATTCAGCGACCCCGGGCCAAACTCATATCCGGAGAGATTACCGGCGCTGATCAAAAAAACTCCATCGACCGATGGTGGTGCATCCGCTGGTTCGCGTATCCACAGCGAATCCGCGGTTGGCAGTTGTTTGCAGGGAATTCCGTAATATTTCGTGTCGATTACACCTTCGCCGAAATACACAAACCAACATTCCTTGATTCCGTTTGCGTCAAGATATTTTTTCGTGGCTTTCAATTGCTGCGCCCAATCGGAGTTTGAATCCGTCAAGTATTTGTAAGTCTGAGAGGGTCCGCCCCAAAGTTCATTGGCGTATGCGATGTATGCGGGATAAGCACGCGTTGTGGAAACGGCCTGAAATACGAGCAGTGCGGCGACTGGAACAAGCCATCGTCGATCGCTCTTGATATAGGCCCATGCGGCACCTCCGGCGAGCACCGTCAGGAACGCGAAGATCGGCAGGATGTGACGTAACCCGATATTCATACCTGCAGCCATCGCAACCAGCAGGTAAAACGAAACCGGAATCGTCAAGAACAAAACCTCTCGAGGTCGTTGTAATTTGCCGCGAACAATCGCCCAAATTGAGAGCGCGAACAGCAACAAAAATGTGAGGCTGGATTTGATTAGAAAAGCAGCGGGGAAGTAATACCACACGCCGTGCGAATAGATTTTGCCAAAAAGGAAGCTCGTGTACGCGTAAGACATGTAGCGCACATCCGCCAGCCCAAATAAGTAGGATTCCGGCAACAAATGGAAGTGCCCCGCTCTGGAAAGTAACTTTGCGTCAGACGGGCTCTGCAATTGACTCACAAGTTCACCAAACGAAGGATTCAGTTGCAGAGGGGCGGGCCGGGCGGCGTATCGATATCCGTAAAATCCCCACAGAATCGCCACAGCGAGTGTGGCCGCCAGCAAGATTGCGCGCGTTAATCGCCAAACACGCTGGCCCCGATTCTCTTCGGCCAATTGCCCAGTGAGTTGCGTCTGACGAAAAATCTCAGTGAGCGCGAGGATCAGCAAGATCGGTAACAGGAGAATCGCCGTATGTTTGGACGCAAGGGCTAATCCGCCGCTCAATCCCACAAGCAGGATACGGCCCAGGCTTGGGCGCTTCAGGTAACGGTAAAACGCATACACGGTTGCGAACATAAAACACGAAAGCGCTACGTCCGTAGCCACGACCGCCCCGTGCGCCACGAGGTTCGGATCGAAAACTGAGAGTGCCAGAGACAGAAATCCCGCGCCGGCGCCAAACATCTCCCGTGTCGCAAGAAACACCAGCAAAGCCAGTAGTAGCGCAAAAATGGACGCTGCCATTCGAGCCCGAAACAGCATCGTATTCGCATTATTTTTGAACAGGAAATCCCTGCCGCCAAGAAACGCCTGGAATTTGAAGTTGCGATCTTCCATCGCAGGCAGCTGCAAATCCATCGGAAGCAATGGCAAAGCGGCGACGAGTTTCACCAGCGGCGGATGTTCCGGATTCAGCCCAAAATCAAAAGTCTTCCACGACATATATCCTGAATAAATATGGTTGTCTTCATCCCAGGTAATCGAGTTTCGATTTGCAGAAAGCGCCAATTGCAGAAACAAGACCAACAAAAGCCCGGCGACTCCCGCAAGAATTCCTACGCGCGGACGGTTCAACGCAGACGCCGCCTGCGCCTCGCGCTCAGATCGCGCCAATGCTGGTGGGTTTTCCGCTACATTCTCCGGTAGGAACTTCAGTGCCACATTGCGGTGCAGCCGTGTGTCCCCGGCCTTGTACACGACACCCATGCCGCCACCGCCTATCTCGATGATGCGGTAATGCGAAATTGTCTGCCCGATCAGCGATGAGGAATCCGGCATTTGGCGCTCATCCTAGATGGGGACAAGAGGCAAGTCAACGAGTTGACACGAGTTGACACTAATGGAACGCGAACGGAACTCATGGGTCGTTGCAATGAGCGCAAAAGTGTCTGGTGGACGTGACAGGGATCGAACCTGCGACCTCATGCTTGCAAAGCACGCGCTCTCCCAGCTGAGCTACACGCCCACAGCGGCAACTGTTATTGATTTTAAAGCATTTGCAGCCATTCGCAAACTCCGAAACCCACTTTTTACCCCCTACTGTGTAAAAACTGTCTCAAAATCCCTCTCGCCAGAGCAATGCTGTGTCAAAACTCCTTCGTTAGCGCGGCGATTGATTTTGTCCAGTGCTTCCCTCTTCATTCGCAACTTCATTTGCGAATACTTCTTGAACATCTGAGAGCTGCCCTGACGAAGCATTTGGATGACCCACTCGTCAGCCACATCAGATGCAGGCAAAAGGAACTTCTTAAACGCAAGGGCTGGACGCGGTACAAACTCCAACAGATGTCAGGCATAACCTACCCAACTCTCCATGCGCTCTTCCACGAACGAAGCAAGGGCTACAGAGTCGATGTTTTGGATAAAATTTGTTATGCACTCAAATGCACGCCTGGAGATTTGCTCGAGTGGCGGCCAGACCGGTTTCCAAGAACTAAGATAAAGAAATAGCAGCTAATCGGGGATCCGCGTACTATTACGAACTTCTCCGGTTAATCGGGACTCTGTGAGCAGTTCCAAGTTTTGATGCTGACAAGGTCTGTAACAAGTGGGGAGAGGATTTGGGCTAAGATAGCGGCGAATTCGCAGGAGGGGATATGCGGGGAACAGTGAGTCGAATCGGGGGCGCTGCGCTTGCGTTGTCGGCGTTGTTAATGGTGTGTGTGGGAGTGGCAGAAGCGGCGGGAAGGGAGACGGAATTTAAAGTGCCGGTGGAGTATTACAAGCTGCCGAATGGATTGCGGGTGGTGCTGTCGCCGGATCATACGGCGCCGACGGTGTGCGTGGCGGTGTACTACCGGATTGGGTTCCGAATTGAGCCGAAGGACCGGACGGGATTTGCGCATCTGTTCGAACACATGATGTTTCAAGGGTCGAAAAACCTGGGAAAGCTGGAGTTCATCCAGTTGGTGCAGAAAAATGGCGGAGTGCTGAACGGGTCGACACGATTCGACTTCACAAATTATTTTGAGATTTTGCCATCGAATAAGTTAGAGACGGCGTTGTGGGCGGAAGCGGACCGGATGAACGGGCTGGACGTGACCGAAGCGAATTTGACGAATCAGAAAGGGGTGGTGAGCAACGAAGTGAAAGTGAACGTGCTGAACCAGCCCTATGGGGGATTCCCGTGGCTGGACATGCCGCAGTACGCCAATACCAACTGGTATAACGCCCACAACTTCTATGGGGATCTGAAGGACATCGATGCGGCGATGTTGAGCGATGTGCAGGCGTTCTTTAAGATGTACTACGCGCCGAATAACGCGGCGCTGGTGATTGTCGGCGACTTCGAGCCGTCGCAAGCGAAACAGTGGGTGGAAAAGTATTTTGTAGCAATTCCCTCTTCGCAGCTGCCGCCGCCCACCGACTTAAAGGAGCCGAAGCAGGAAAAGGAGAAACGGGAGACCAAGCCGGATCCGTTGATCGAAAAGCCGGCGCTGGCGTTTGCGTATCACATGCCAGAACGGAATACGCCCGAGTATTACGCCATGGGCCTGCTGGACCAAATGCTGGTGCAGGGAAGCGACAGCTTGTTGTACCAGGAACTCGTGCAGAAACGCGGGCTGACAGCGCAGGTGAATGGCGGAATCAACTACCTGGGGAATATGTTCGATTACGACGGGCCGATGCTGTGGATGGCGGATCTGACCTACGACCCAACCACAACTCCGGACGCGATTCTGCAAGCGGTGGACACGGTGATGGAGCCGCTGCGGAGTAAGCCGGTGGATGCAGAGATGCTGAACCGCGCGCGGGTGAAACTGCGGTCGAATCTGTACGACACCATGAACCAATTTTCGGGATTCGGACTGGCGGATTTGCTGGCGAGTTTCGCACTGTTTGATGACGATCCGGCGCGCGTGACCACACTGGAAGCACAGTTCGCAAAGGTGACGCCAGAGTTGATCCAAAAGACCGCGCAGGAATATCTGCGGCCGACGAACCGGACGGTTTTAGTGGACCAACCGAAGCCAGTAGCGCCCGCCGCGGCGGACAAGAAGTAAGGGAGAGAGCGATGAAACGAGTAGGGATAACGATTTTCGCGTTGGCCGTTTTGGTTTTGTTACCGATGCCGGTTTGCGCGCAGAAACAGACGCCGCCCGCCGGCGGACCACCGAAGGCCTTTACGGTGCCCGCGCACGAAACCTACAACTTACCGTACGGGATGAAGGTAACGCTGGTGCCGTATGGCAACTTGCCGAAGGTCACGCTGATGCTGGTGGTGCGGGCGGGAACGGCGAATCAACCGAAGGACATGCCGGGCTTGGCACAACTGGCGGCAAAGCTGATGAAAGAAGGAACCGCGTCGCGAAGCGCGAAACAAGTTGCGGAAGAAGCCGCGGACATGGGCGGTACGCTGGACGTATCGATTGATGCGGACGAAACACAAATCTCGAGCGACGTGCTTTCGGAATTCGGGCCGCGCGCGGCAGGGCTAATCGCGGACGTGGCGGAGCATCCACTGTTTCCGGATGCGGAGCTGCCCCGACTGAAGAATGACGCGCTACGCCAACTGGCAGTGGACGAATCGGTACCCCAGAACATTGCGGAAGAACGTTTCCGGAAGATTCTGTATCCGAATCACCCGTATGGCGTGGTGTTTCCTACCAGGGAAGGGATAGACAAGACGACGGTGGCGGGAATCAGGAAGTTTTACGCCGACAATTTTGGGGCAGTGCGGTCGCATCTATACGTGGCCGGGCGCTTCGATGCGGCGGAGATGAAGAAAGCGATCGCGCAGGACTTTGGGAGTTGGGCTGCTGGACCCGCACTGACCACAGACGTGCCGGACGAGAAGCCGGAACATGTATTGGAACTGACGGACCGACCGGGGGCGGCGCAATCGACATTGTTGATGGGTCTGCCCGTCCCTGGGCCGAACAGTCCGGACACCATTCCCTTGGATGTGACCAACACGCTGCTGGGCGGGTCGTTTGGTTCGCGCATCACCAGCAATATTCGCGAACAGAAGGGTTACACTTATTCGCCGTACAGTTACGTGTCGAGGCGCTATCACGACGCGTTTTGGGCAGAAGCGGCGGACGTGACGACGCAGTTCACTGGGCCGTCGCTGAAGGAAATATTCGGAGAAATCGAGCGACTGCAGAACGAAGCGCCGAGTCAGGCGGAGTTGAAAGGAATTGAAACGTATCTTTCGGGACTGTTTGTGATCCGGAATTCGTCGCGAGGAGCCCTGATCCAGCAGTTGAGCTTCGTGGATTTCCAGGGATTGGGCGACGACTATTTGACGAATTGGGTGCAAAACGTGAATGCCGTGACGCCGGAACAAGTGCAAAGTATGACGAAGAAGTACATCCGGCAGAACGAAATGACCATTGTGGTCGTGGGAGACAAAGCGAAGATCGCGGAGCAGGTTGCGCCGTACCAACCTTCAGGCAAATAAGAATGCTAGGGGGTAAAGAGCCCTCGAAAAACCGTAGCGGACTGGACGTACCGTGCGACGCTCCTGTTTCCTCACCAGCTTGGCATAATCCACCGGAATGCAAGTAACCGCCGACGGAAACCCAAGCCTGTCGTTCTTTGATGCGAAGGGCAATGTAGTGCGACAGTTGGTGCCGTCGCTGCTTCATTAGGGAAGTTAGTCCACGAACGAGCGGCCTCCTCACCTTATTGTGCGGGAATCAGAACTATGGTGGGCCTCACAAATCTCTCCAGACGGCAGGATGATCGCTTATGTTGTGGCCCCGGCAGGGAGGTCTAGTGTGTTTCAGCTGAAAGTAATTCCTTTCACCGGCGGCGCGCCCATTTACCAAAGGGACTGGCGAGGTGATTTCGGTCCGGCGCCGGACAGCGGGGCACTTGAATATTTACTCACCCGAAATGGTACTTCTAACGTCTGGCAGCAGAAGCTGACTATGGAAATTGTATAGAGGAAAGAGGGGGTTTGACGAGGCATCGGGGATGCATGAGGGCGGAGAGTCGCCAATCGAGAGTGAACAAGACTTGCTGAAAGCTGAAAGGCGCGGCGGAACCATGACCCCGGGCAATGGAAAAAAGGGGTTGGTTAGGTGGGGTTTGTGATTGTCGAAAATAGTCGCTGCGCATGGGGCACCCAAGATTTACTTCGCGGCGGCCGGCGTGTACAGTGGGTCGCTCGAAGCAGGTCTCACTGTGAGGTGGATTCCATGAAAATGCGCGGAAAAGGAAGCGGGAATGGCAGATCCCTTGTGATGGTGTGGGTTCTGGCGGCCTTGGGATGGATGGGCGCAGGAGCGGCGCGGGGGCAGGAAGCGCTTTCGAAGGTGGAGGTCGTATCGGCGGACACGGCGAAGGTGTCACCAGGAGGGGCGACGTTCACAGTGCCGGCAGGTTGGTCGCTGGCGACTGGGAAAGATGTGGTCGTGTTGACGCCGCCGGAGACGGACACGCACGTGGCGATTTTTGATGCGCAGGCGGCAGACGCGGCGGCCGCAGTGAAGGCAGCGTGGGCGGCGTACAAAGGCGGGCAGACGCACCCGGTGAAAATCGTCACACCGCGACCGGCGCGAGAGGGTTGGGACGAGCGGCAGGTGTTTGATTACGAGACTTCGCCGAATGAGCGAGCGGTGATTCAGGCGATTGCGTCGCGAGCGGGAACGACGTGGACGGTATTTCTGATTGACGGAACAGATCCGACCGTGGAGAAGCGAAGCGCGCCACTCCAGCTGATTTATGGAAGCTTGCGGCCGAAGGGGTATCAACGTGAATCGTTCGCGGGACGGCAGGCGCATCCGCTAGATGCGGCGCGGATCTCGCAGTTGACTGATTTCGTGCAGAACTCGATGAAGCTGCTGGGTATTCCGGGAGTGGGGCTGGCGCTGATCGATCACGACAAGGTGGTATTCCAAGGCGGATTCGGCGAGCGGGAACTAGGAAAGCCGGAGAGGGTGGACGAGAACACGCTGTTTATGGCGGCCTCGAATACAAAGGGGATGACGACGCTACTGCTGGCGGAATTGGTGGACCAGGGGAAATTGCGTTGGGGCGAACCGGTGGTGGAGGCGTATCCGCCATTCAGGCTGGGCGATGCGGACACAACGAAGAAAGTGCTGGTGAAAAATCTGATTTGCGCGTGCACGGGATTGCCGCGACAGGATCTGGAGTGGCTGTTCGAGTTCAAGAATGCCACGCCGGAATCGGAGCTGGCGCTGTTGGGGACGATGCAACCGACGAGCAAGTTCGGGGAGGTGTTTCAGTACAGCAACCTGATGGCGACGGCGGCGGGATACATTGGCGGTCACATCGTGTATCCGAGCCTGGAACTGGGAGCGGCGTACGACAAAGCGATGCAGACGATGGTATTCAATCCGCTGAAGATGAACGTGACGACGTTTGATTATGCGCGGGCGCTCGCGAGCAATCATGCGACGCCGCACGGGGACGACGTGGACGGGAAGCCGAGCGTGGCGAGCATGGCGTTCAATTACTCGATCTATCCAGCACGGCCGGCGGGAGGAGTGTGGACGTCATCGGGAGATTTGATCAAGTACGTGCAGTTGGAGATGGATAAAGGAAGATTGCCGGATGGGAAGCAACTGGTGTCGATGGAGAATTTGCTGATGCGGCGAGCGCCGCAAGTGCCGTTGGGCGAAGACGCGACGTACGGGATGGGGCTGGAAGTGAGCCGAAAATATGGCGTGCCGGTAGTGAGTCACGGCGGGAGCATGGCGGGATTCAAGAGCAACTGGTACTTGCTGCCGGATTCGCAGATTGGCGCGGCGATTCTGACGAATTCGGATACGGGAGGAATGCTGCTGGGGCCGTTCTCGCGGCGATTGCTGGAGGTGGTTTTCGACGGGAAGCTGGAAGCGGAAGGAGACGTCGCGGCGCAAGCGGCGAGGTACAAGGCGCAACTGGCCAAGGAACGCGAACGGCTGGTGGTGCCAGCGTCGCCAGATCAGGTGGCGAAGCTGGCGAAGAAGTATATGTGCAAGGAGTTGGGTGAGATTGATGTGGTGAGCGAGAATGGCGCGACGGTGTTTGATTTTGGGGAATGGAAAAGCGCTGTGGCATCGCGGAAGAATGACGACGGGACTATTTCGTTTATTACGATCGATCCGACGAACGCGGGGTTTGAGTTTGTGGTGGGAGAGAAAGCCGGTAAGAAAACACTCACGATTCGTGATGGGCAGCATGAGTATGTGTTTACTGGAATGGCGTGAGGGTGGCTTGATTTTCTTTAAGTTCGGGTCGATATTTCAGCCGCATCGGTGTTGGGAAATCATGGTGAAACACGCAATCGGCCCGATAGCGGGCTAAGCGGAAAAGTTCTTACTAGTGTGGTGTCCCAGAAATAATTGGGCTAACCCCAATACTGTTCACTTAAGAAATTATAGAGTATTCTGTCTGGCAGGAGGACAGAATATCGCCATGGCTCGCACTCTTGCCAGTTTGCCCACGGGAAGCCGCGTCACAGATTACATCAGCCTTGGGGTGGTCAGCCGAGCGATTCCTCGGGAAAAAATCGATTTGATTTTGGCCTCGACTGGTAAAGCCAGCGTCCGGCAAAGAGAACTGCCAGCGCATCTGGTGGTGTACTACGTGATCGCGCTGGCGCTGTACATGCAATCTTCCTATCGGGAGGTGCTGCGCTGCTTGCTCGAAGGCATCCAGTGGTTGACCAAGCCGGAGGAAACCGTGCGGGCCACCGGCAAGAGCGGCATTTCGCAAGCTCGTTCCCGTCTGGGCGCGGAACCCTTGCGGCGACTGTATGAGCAGGTAGTTGTACCGATCGCTTCGGAGAAGACGCGAGGGGCGCGGTATCGAACGTGGCGACTGATCAGCCTGGACGGCAGCACCTTGGATGTGGCCGACACCGAGGAGAACGAAAACGAGTTTGGGCGTCCAGCCGCCAGCCGGGGAGCGAGTGCTTATCCGCAGTTGCGCTTCGTTGCGCTTCTGGAGAATGGCACGCATGTGTTGTTGGGTGGCCGGATGGGAAGCTACGCCACCGGCGAGATAACTCTGGCGAACGAGGTGGTTCCCCAACTGAAGCCTGGGATGCTGTGTTTGGCGGATCGATTTTTCTTCGGTTTCCCGCTGTGGACCAAAGCCCAAGCTAGTGGTTGCGAGTTGCTCTGGCGAGTACGGAAGCACCTGCGACTTGAGGTACGCGAACGATTGAGCGATGGCTCTTATCTCAGCACCATCTACCCTTCCAAAAAGGATACGCGGCACAAGACGAAAGGCGTACGGGTTCGTGTCATTGACTATCAGCTGCAAGGCATACCCGACGCCGAACCGATCTACCGACTGGTGACTACCATCCTTGATCCGCTCCGGGCGCCGGCCGAAGAACTGGCCGCGCTTTATCACGAGAGGTGGGAGATAGAAAACACGTTTGACGAATTGAAGACCCATCTCCGGGGGCGTCAGATTGTCCTACGCAGCAAAACCCCGGAACTGGTACGGCAGGAGTTCTATGGTTTTTTGCTGGCGCACTTCGCCGTCCGCCAGTTGATGCACGAAGCGGCTTTGTCGGTTGCGGAAGATCCGGACCGGCTCTCTTTTCTTCATGCGGTACGCGTAGTTCGCCGTAAGCTATCGGTCTGGGACGCTATTCCCCCCTCGGGCGAGAAAAAACCTTCACCACACGATTCTTGACGAAATACTCGAAGAACGCGTGGTCTCCAGCCGCAAACGATGGAATCCCCGTGGCGTGAAGCGCAAGATGAGCAAATACCCGTTGCGGCCGAGACACCGAGTGCCAGCCAAGTGTC
>Ga0074046_10000992_pt1 | contig 26274 bp, 30 predicted proteins | sample BogForMeECP23OM3_FD_94441 | JGI IMG/M metagenome (GOLD analysis project Ga0074046, IMG submission 94441) | Bog forest soil microbial communities from Calvert Island, British Columbia, Canada - Bog Forest MetaG ECP23OM3 | ecosystem: Environmental > Terrestrial > Soil > Wetlands ...
CGGGGGGATCGGAATTGTGCCTTCCTCATTATCATCCAGCGTCCCGGAATTTCTGCTGGTCAACGGCCTGTTCATTGCCATCTTTGTAGCAGTCCTTCACCGTGAGATCATCAGACGCCCAATTTTCCTTCTTGCAGTGGTCCCGTTTATCATCACGGGTTATTTCGCCGCAGCTGTTGCAGTGGTTCCCCTCGTCTATTTACTTGCCCGTAAAGAGCAGGATTTACCCGGTGTCCTCGGTATGGCAGGCCTTGCAATTATCATTCTCTGCGAGCTGGTCTACCTTAAGGACAACATGGGGGAGACGTATTTCCGGATGAACACGGTATTCAAGTGCTACCTTCCCGCGTGGCTGATTCTGGGTATTTCCTCGTTCACAATGGTAGCGCAAAAAGCAGCAGAATGGAAAAAGATACCTTTTTTTTCATTCAGGGAAGGAACGATCATTACCATCACGGTCGCCTGCATCCTGTTTGCACTCCCATTTGTGATCCAGTATAACGCGGGATATGGGACAGGTACCCTTGACGGGCTTGCGTACCTCTCCACAACCCATCCCGGTGATGCTGGCGGGGTTGCCTACCTCATGGCACTGCCAGGGGATACTGATCGCATTGTAGAAGCGGAAGATGGAGACTACACGTATTATTCGAGGATCTCCTCGTTCACGGGTATTCCGTCAATTATCGGTCAGCCATTCCATGAATTCATGTGGCGAGGAGACACCACCGGCTGGTTCAGTACAAGAAAAGCGGATATTCAGATGATTTACGAAAATCCTGACATGACGATCCCCCTCATGAAAAAATACAATGCAACGCTTCTGTACGTTGGCGATGCGGAGCGCGAACGGTATAATGTCAGCCTTCCTTCTGCCGGACTTGAGATGGTTTATTCTGCAGATAACACCGGTATATATAGACTTGCGGGATAACCGGTGGGCTGTGATCCAGCAGCGATTGGCCATCCAAATTATCCGGATATCCGGAATCCCATCAGTGCACAAACATTTATTTCCGTCCCTGTCGAATTGATATGGCTACATCATTGCAAACTGATGAGTAATGAAGGGGCAAAGATGCTCCTGAATGAGGTGAGTTATGGCAAAAGGTTACGTAAAAACAGAGGCTCCAGAGGAGCTCCAGAACAAGGCGCTCGAAGCCCTTGAAGTTGCAAGAGACACCGGGAAGATCAAGAAAGGATCCAACGAAGCAACAAAAGCCATCGAACGCAGCATTGCAGCACTTGTCCTGATCGGTGCGGATGTCGAACCCGAGGAGATTGTTATGCACCTTGCCCCGCTCTGCGAGGAGAAGAAGGTCCCCTACATCTTCATCAACAAACAAAATGACATCGGTGCCGCAAGCGGTCTTGACGTTGGCTCTGCAGCAGCAGCCATAGTCAAGCCCGGCAAGGCAAAAGAAACGATCGATGACCTTGCCAAGCAGCTTGTTGCTCTGAAGGCGTGAGGATTCCATCATGGCAGATGATGCAACGCCAGCAGAAGTGATTGAAGTCGTCGGCTCGACCGGCATGCACGGTGAGGCAATGCAGGTCAAGTGCCGCATTCTCGACGGCAACAACAAGGGACGGATCATCACCCGCAACACGGTGGGTCCGATCCGTGAAGGAGACATCGTCATGCTCCTTGAAACCGAGCGCGAAGCGAAGAAAATGTCGAGGCGGTAAGCGATGGTCGAACAGCATGTGTGCAGTTTCTGCGGCAGCCAGCTCGAGCCGGGAACCGGCAAGATGTTCGTGAAGAAAGATGGCACCATCTTCTTCTTCTGCAGCACAAAGTGCCAGAACAACCACAAACTCGGGCGTGTCCCGCGCCGGGTTGAATGGACCACCGCAGGCAGGAAAGCAACCACCAAGAAGGAGTGATCCTTATGGACCGCTCATTTGTCATGGTCAAACCAGACGGTGTCCAGCGAGGTCTTGTGGGTAATATTGTCTCAAGATTCGAGGCTAAAGGTCTGAAACTCGTTGCATCCCGGTTCGAAAATCTACCGGAAACCTGTGTTACGGAACAATACAAAGAACACCTGTCAAAACCATTCTTCCCATCATTGAAGACATATATCATGGGAGGACCGTGCTTTCTCATGGTCTGGGAAGGCAGGAATGTTGTCGCTATTGTCCGTAAAATGATTGGCTCCACCAACCCGCAGGAAGCAGCACCCGGAACCATCCGTGGCGACTTCGGGATTGATATCGGCAGGAACGTGATCCATGCCTCCGATTCACCGGAAAGTGCAGCCAGGGAGATTGCAATCCATTTCAAAAACAACGAAGTATTCTCGTACACGCGGATTGACGAATCCGTTGTCTACGAGTATTGATTTTTTTTAATAACCATAATCTCTATTAGCCTTCAACACTGCACTATCCTTAATGGCCGGGGATATTATCAGTTTCACACTTCTTACACTTTCCTCGATAATTATCATTGTCAATCCCCTCAGCGCGACATTGATCTATGTATCTCTCACCTCAAGTCTCGAACCTGCCGCAAAACTGACCATTGCAAAAGATTCCTGCAGGTTTGCTCTCCTTATCCTGCTGTTTGCTGCAATCCTTGGCACGTGGATCCTCCAGCTCTTTGGTATAAGTCTCGAGGCATTCCGGATTGCCGGCGGGATTCTCCTTTTCGGTATCGGCATGGAGATGGTATATGCAAAAGTGTCCCGTACAAAACTGACTGCTACGGAGAAATATGAATCCCGGGAGAACGATGATGTCGCGATCATGCCGCTCGCAATTCCGATGATTGCCGGACCGGGTGCAATCACAACGTCAATCGTCATGATGAATGAGGCATTCGGAATGACCCCATTTGCTATCGGAATTGTACTCTGTTCGATCATGTTTTCGATAGGGATCACCTATTATATGATGCGGAATTCAGATTATATCATGAAACGGGTCGGGCAAAGGGAATACCGGGCGATTAACCGCCTGATGGGAATGCTGCTCATCGCAATTGCGGTGCAGTTTGTTATCAACGGTATCAAGATTGCGTTTCCGCTGCTCACCGGAGGATCATAATGGGGGACTGGGATCTTTCATCAATCGGGCTTGTGCTGATCGGCAGCAGTATCACTGCCGCTGGTACTATTATGGCAGCATTGCTCCTTGGCATATCAGTTAACCTTGCCCCATTTCTTCTCCTGACAACAACAATACTTATTGTAATGAGCGCGGTGCTGATCGTACTGAGTACTCCGAGAAGCCCGCCACCAATTTAAACGGTATGGATATGGCTGATCAGATGGCGGTGAGGATCTGCAGCGCCCAGATTACAAGCATCTGGGAGGATCCGGAAAAGACTCTGAAAAAAACTGAAATATTCATACGCCACGCCGCAGGTTCCGGTGCTGATCTCATCTGTTTTCCCGAGCAATTTGCTACAGGATGGGATCCCCGTTCCGTAAGGAACGTCCAGGAAATTTCCGGCCCTATAATCTCATCCCTCTGTGACATGGCAAAAGATCATGCGATCGGGATCATGGGCTCATTCAGGGAGCGACATGATCCGCTCCCCAAAAACACGGTTGTTGTCATAGGGAGTGATGGGACAATCCTTGAAACGTATGCAAAGATGCACCTGTTCAGTCCTGGGGAAGAACACGAGCAGTTCACGCCGGGTAATGAACTGGGATTTTTTACCGTGGGTTCACTCAGATGTGGCATCGCCATCTGTTATGATCTCCGATTCCCGGATCTCTTTCGTATCTACGCGCAGAAAGGAGTTCAGGCAGTTTTTGTACCTGCAGCCTGGCCCCGGGCCCGCACCCGTCACTGGGAACTGTTTATCCAGACACGTGCCCTGGAGAACCAGATGTATGTTACGGGAATCAACACGACCGGTATCACTCCGGTCGATTCCTACGGAGGCGCCTCTATGACCGCAGATCCGAATGGCACAATTATATGCAGGGCATCCGATGCCGAGCAGTTGATCTTCTGCGATCTCGATCCATCTGCGGTAGATGCCGCACGAAAATCCCTTCCGGTAGCAAAAGACCGGAAAGATCAGGTCTACGAAAGACTCTCACAAAAGAGATCATGACGAGGATTCCTTCAGTGAATACCGGTTACCGGATACTGAACCTGCCCGCACGCCTATATGTAATCAGAAAACCAATACTTAGCCATGTACCATCTCGCTTGCGTCAACTGTGGAGCCACCTATCCCGCTGACGAGATCCTGTATAATTGTACAAAATGCGGTCACCTCCTTGCCGTCAGGTACCCGCTGGACGAAATCAGCATTACCCGGGCAGTATGGAACAAGCGACCAATCTCGGTCTGGAGATACAGGGAACTGCTGCCGGTTCATATCGAACCGGTTACCCTGCAGGAGGGGGGAACTCCCCTATACCACCTCAAACGACTCGGCGAGGAGATGGGCATCCCCCATCTCTACGCCAAACACGAAGGTATGAACCCTTCCGGCTCATTCAAGGATCGCGGTATGACCGTGGGGGTTTCCATGGCACTCCAGCTCGGGAAAAAGAGCGTTGCGTGTGCAAGTACCGGGAATACTTCGGCAAGCCTCGCGGTATATGCCGCCAAAGCTGGCATACCCTCAGTTGTCCTTTTACCCGCTGGCAAGGTGGCTGTGGGAAAGGTGGCACAAGCGCTGATGCATGGTGCAAAGGTCATCTCTATCCGGGGTAATTTCGATCGTGCTCTCGAGATGGTGCACGATCTCTGCCTCTCCCACGGTCTGTACCTGCTCAACTCGATAAATCCCTACAGGCTCGAAGGCCAGAAAACTATTGGTTTTGAGGCAGTCGACCAGCTTGGGGAGGTGCCGGACCGTATCGTACTTCCGGTAGGCAATGCAGGAAATATCTCGGCAGTGTATAAGGGGCTGCTGGAACTACAGGAACTGGAATTCATTGACCGGCTCCCGATGATGACGGGGATTCAGGCGGCGGGCTCAAGCCCCGTTGTCCGTGCCATCCGTGAGAACCTTCCCGCAGTAGTGCCCGAAATGAATCCTGAGACCGTCGCAACTGCAATCCGTATCGGGGCCCCGGTTAACGCGGAGAAAGCCCTAGTTGCTATACGAAAAACCGGCGGCCTTGCGGAGTCCGTAACAGATGCTGAGATCCTCCAGATGCAACGGGACCTGGCACGGATGGAGGGGATTGGTGTTGAGCCGGCATCCGCAGCATCAGTTGCAGGCATCCGCAAACTTGCAGAAAACGGCATGATCGATCGTAACGAGAAGATTGTATGTGTAGTAACCGGGCACCTCCTGAAAGATCCGGATACGGTGATAAAACAATGCGAACCACCAACAGAGATCGACGCAGATATGCATTCGCTGCTCTCTGCACTGCGCTTGTAATTGCCCTTGCGGGAATTCCCGCAGCAGGGGCTCTTTCAGCGGATTATACCGTTTTGCCAAACGGAACGGCGTACAACGCGTCAGTCGAGATTACCGGGGCCTCTGAGTATGTGTTTGCCGATGTCGGAATCATGGGAGAGAATGTGCCGGTCCAGGTGGGAAACGTCCAGCTCTCAGGGAACTGTTCACCATGTACCTATAACTGGAGCATGCCATGGGGTGCTCCATCATCCATCACATTTGCAAAAGGGAATTACACAGTTTCCTATCTCGCACCGCTCCAGGACAATACACTTCAGGGAACCTTCGATAGTCCATACCAGGTAAATGTTACCATTCCGGAAGAATTCGATGTACGGAACCCGCTGCTTGCAGGCATCAGCCAAGGTTCAACACTAACCCGTCATGGGGATAATACAACAACAGTTCAGTGGAATAATACGGTCACATTCAATGTAAGGTTCTATGATACCGGTCACGAGGAACTCCTCTGGTTCTTCCTGCAGTTCATGGGAATTCTCGTGTTGATACTTGTTGTCATTCCATGGTTGCTCTCCATGAAAAAAGCAGAGTGAAACCCTCATTATATTGTTTTCAAGTATGCAGGATAACCGGATCGTCCCTGAAGCCATCAAAACTTTGCTTGTCAAAAGTAATCACCGTTGTAATTCCTAAAATGCGCCGTCTTTACCTGATGCAGATGTCATAGTATCATTGGTACGACGGGCCGATATGATCCGTGAATGTAATCAGGAATCAGCGGTTTTTATGGATCTTCCACAGAGTTCTCCGCATTAACTCCGGCGGGAGAAATGTTTTTACCGCAATATACCCAATAAAATAAAAAAGGTCTGGTCATGCTTCTTGAAAATATATTTGTAGGTCTGGTTCAGCTGGTCTTCGCTATAGTACTTGCTGTACTGGCATTGTATATCGGCTTCTCAGTGCTCAACAGGATCACCAGGGATATAGATGAAGAGAAAGAACTTGCAAAAGGAAATGCGGCAGTCGGGATTGTCGTAGCAGCAGTTTTTGTCGCTATCGCTCTCGTTATTGAATCCGGTGTCAGTGGCCTTTCAGCGGGGATCAACAAAGCACTCGCCTTTGGTCTTTTCACCTCGGATGGCCTGATGGTTGTGGGTCTTGCAGTATTCCAGCTTATTCTCGGCATTGTCCTTGCGGTTGGATCAATCTATCTCGCGCTCACCATCCTTGATAAGCTGACAAAAGGTGTTAAGGGATTTGAGGAACTCAAAAAAGGAAATGTTGCTGTTGCCTTGGAAATGGCTGGGGTCATCATCGCTGTGGCCTGGATCATCCAGTCCGGTGTTATCGGGATCACTGCAGCACTTGCCTGAATTGCTTCTTTTTTATTTGTTCCGGCACAATCCCGTGCATATGTATCGTAAAAAAACGCCGGGCCCATCTCAGCAAAAAAAGCTGATTATACGGAATGCAGGTGAAGGGAGATCGTAAGTACGATCAGTGCCTTCAACGAGGGGTATAGGACCTGAGTTTCTGCACAAGTTCAAGATGGTTTTTTGCCTCTTCCTTCTTCTGTTTCTCGATAACTTGCATAATCTGGGCAAAGGATTTTGCGAGCCGGTAAATTTTCAGTGGGCGTCCCTTACCTGCCGCCTTGTTTTTCCTGCTGGACATCCAGCCTTGTTCAGAAAGGTAATTCATGGCAATACTGACTTCCGGCTGACGGAGATCCGTTCCCCGTTCGATCTCTCTCGATGTAGCCTCAGGAGTATCTGCCATGAATACCAGTACTTTTGCGGTCACTTTCCTGATCCCTATGTCCACGAGAAGCTGGACAAGCTCCTCCTCTTTCTGAGTGAAATAAACCACAGATTTTGTCTTCATGCATCACATCCACATTTTTCACGAAATAATTTTGTAGATATATTCCGTAGGGCTACATAAAGGCAGTGATCGCGCAGATTACTCGGGAAGATACAATTTCGAAGAGGGATGTTAACCGGATATAATTATATGAGGAGCATTTACCGGGAAAAGAAACATAAAAATGACCTGCGGGAGGGATACAATATGTCCCGGAATACAGGCAAAAGAATAAAAATATGGGAAAAATTATTGGTACCCGAAGGATTTAAGGGTCACTTCAGGGTTCACTGCACCGACATGGTAAACAACACCATCGGTGAGCTCGTTGATGGTCACTTCAGCCGGTGAGAAAAGCGATGTATCGATCTGGTAGAAGTCGAACTTGGCTTCCTTGAAGATCTCGTAGAACGGCTTACCGTAACCCTTAGACTTGTTGCTTGGGATCTTCTCGAGATAGTCCTTGATTTCGGGCGCCTTCATTGACAGTGAGATCCGACCATAGTAAATGGTTGCATCATTGGTGGTACCCATTGCCCTGGTTGCATCCTTCTTAACCGGTGGGATGGGGGCGGAACCCATAGCGGAGATAATCTTCTTTGTGTCAAACCCGAGTTCGTTGAGCTTGTAGATTGCGGTCTCGACACAGCGCCCCGATACCTGAATGGAGCCGACCATCGAAGCAGTTGGAGCGACAACTGCGCAGACATTTGCCACATCCACATGGCATTCCTCAGCGATCTTGTTCATGACGTCCGCGTTAGGCAGGTGATCACTTTCGAGACAGATAACTGCACAATCATAGTCGTCCTCGTACTCGATCACTTCAAAGGTATGCTTCGGCTTGAGTGCAAGCGCTCTGGCCGGACCGCTTCCCATCGCAAAATAATTGCCAACCTTCACGGTCCATCCTGCCTTCTGCGCGCCGAGACAGGAAATGGACGGGAAGTCCGTGTTCACATCGATGAAAGGCATCGGAATGCCCGTGATCTCTCCATTCCGGAAGTTGACTTCCCCAAGACCGCCCATGCAGATCTCGGTGAAGGCCCTGCCCGCTGCGTATCCGCCCCGGACGCTCACACCGCAATCGACGATACGTGCGCCATTGTCCAGTTCATGGTATGCGCAGTTAAATTCCTCGGCAAGATCTGCCAGATTATCAAATATTTCCAGTGCCAGTTCGTTAACACTCAGCATTATAGAAAACCCCTGCATTATTACAGAGGGTCTGGAAATAGATAAGATTTTTCAAATATTGAAACAGGGTCGGGTTACCCAGCTATGCGAGATAATCGAGCACTTTTACCGGATCATACCGGAGGGTGATGATCCGCGTCCTCCCTTTGCCTTCGCGGTACTGCAGGTTGATGAGGCGCATTGCATCCAGTTTCTTGACGATCTCGTAAAAGCGCGTATAGCCGATGGCCTGCATCTCCTTGAAGGCTTTGTAGACATCCCCTGCATTCATCTCATGCTCTTTTACGCTCCGTTCGGCAAGGGATTTGAGGATCTGCCGCTCCTCCCCCTTGAGCGTTTTCACGGTATACGAGAGGTGGAGGTACTTCGAGATCTCGTATGCCCCGCAAATGTCGTCGCGTTCGATGCTGCGCCTGGCAGCCCGTTCCGCGCTGAGGGTTGCACGCTTCAGCAAGTCAATACCAACCCGGAGATCCCCACTTTTCTGGGTCTGTCCGATGACAAGGCTGAGCAGTTCATCAGAGAGAACTCCGGTGAAAAGGCCCTGCGTGACGCGGGCCTTCAGGATGTCCCGGACTTCCTGATCGCCATAAGGCGGAAAGTAGATCTCAGTAGGCCGGAAGACCGATGCAACCCGTGCGTCCACAGCCCGGGACAGGTCCACGTCCATGTCGCTGATAATAACGATCACGCCGATACGAGTCCCCTCGTACGTCTCGTGGGAGCGGAGCAGCGTATAGAGTACCTTGTTGATCTCGTTCTCATAGAGGAGGTAGTTTGCATCATCGAGTGCAACGAGGAGGACGATCTCTTCCTTCGTCAGATGACGGGCCACAGCATCAAAAACCTGTTTGAACGACGTACCCGATGAGGGCGGGAGGTGCCCGACGAGTTTCCTGTATATCTGGGAGATGACAGCGAACTTGGTATTGTCAATCTGGCAGTTAATGTAGACCGGGACGAGTTTTTTTGTCGTTTCCTCGATCTCCTGGAACAATTTCCGGATGCTTGTAGTCTTTCCCGTACCGGGCAGGCCCTTGCAGACCGTATTCATCGGCCTGCCGCCACGAAGCCCGGGCTTGATCTGGAAGGCTAGCTCACGCATCTGGTCGTCCCTGAACTCGAACTGCTCGGGAACGAAATCGATCTCCAGTACCTCAGGGTCCCGGAACAAGGTCTCATCCCACATAAGCAGGTTTTTCTTCATCTCACTACACCTCGACGCGATCGGTATTAACTGCATTGGCTTTTTTGCAGGGTTTCAAGAATTATACGGTCATTAGATAGGATCGCTATCAAAAAGCGTTTTGTGGTCGCGGACAAACCTATATCGCCCTGCACGCGAAACAAAAAACGGGCCTTATGTGCGGCAGATGATGAAAGTTACCCCCACTGATCCATGATGACGCAGGGGACTGATGCCGCACTACTCAGGCGAAAAGGAAGTCAAGGAACTCCACTGCGTTTTTCCTGCCGAACATGCCGGTCTGTGCCGCTTTTTCCGAGAACACAGTAGTGCCGTCTTTTCCCTTCCCCCTTACCACGAACGGTACCGGATCACGGGTATGAGTCTTTACGCGAATCGGTGTCGGATGATCCGGGAGCACCGCAACAATACCATCGAACCCATCAAGGATCATTCCGACAACCATGTCCACATTCTCGATCGCCCTGATCTTCTCTTCAACACTGCCAAGGTGCCCGGCTTCATCAGGTGCTTCGATGTGAAGATAAAGGAAATCGAGATGCCTTATTGCTTCGAGCGCATACTTCCCCTTGGCATCATAATCCGTATCCAGGAAGCCGGTGGCGCCCGGTACCGTAATGACTTCCATTCCCGCGCAGCGGGCAATACCGTTGAGGAGGTCCACCGCAGATATGATCCCGCCGGTTTTCCCGTACTTTTTCCCGAACATCGGAAACACAGGCTTGTGCCCCCCGCTCCAGGGCCAGATCTGGGTTGCCGGGGGTCTGCCAGCAGCAATACGGGCACGGTTCACCGGGTGGTTCGCGAACACCGCGCGGCTCTTGTCCATACAGTGCTGGAGCAGCTCCGCGTCGCTTCCTTTGGGCAGGTAGGGAGCTATTGCCTGTTCCACAATATCATGTGGTGGCGTGGAGGTGGCCCCGTTTCCACCACGGACTACCAGCAGGTTCCGGTAACTGACACCGGCCCGGACCATCACCTCGGGAATTTCGGGCTGGAGCGAAGCGAAGAGCTCTTTTCCTTCCGCATTGGAGATGTGCCCGGATGAGAAATCGGTCATGATTTCATTCTTTACAGTTACGAGATTGCAGCGGTACGCGATATCTTCCGGCGCAAGGTCAATCCCCATACTCAACGCCTCAAGAGGGCCCCGCCCGGTGTAGTATTTTTCCGGGGCGTAACCAAGAATCGACATGTTCGCGATGTCACTGCCGGCCTCAAATCCGTCAGGGATCGTGGACAGCATACCACAGCCGCCTTCCCGGGCCAGCCGGTCCATATTAGGGATCTTCGCATATTCCAGGGGGGTCTTTCCCCCCAACTCGGCAAGCGGCTCGTCCGCCATGCCATCTCCGAGAACGACAATGTATTTCATAAAATACCTCACCGGTCTTTCAGCAGTTCCCTGACCGAGAGCCTGACACTTTCCCGTGAGCCGATCTGCGGTTTCCACCGGAGCTCCTTGATCTTCTCTACTGAGAGCTGCATCTTTGGGACATCCCCCACCCAGCCACGCTCTCCACCGGTAAACCTGAACTTCGTTGCGGGAAGGTGCATCTCATCAGTGACGATCTCTGCGATACTCTTCACGTCTATCCAGTCCTCCGATCCGATATTGAAGGTGTTGACGGTGCCCCGGGCCTTGCCGGTGGCATAGAGCATTGCCGCTATACACTCATGCACTTCGAGATACGACTTGGTCTGTTTCCCATCACCGAGGATCTCCAGCTCGTCCGGATTTTCGATAAGTTTTCGGATGAAATCCGTGATCACACCGTGGCCACTCCGTGCACCGATGATGTTGGCAAACCGGAAGATCCAGGCCTTCATGCCAAAAGAGTAGCAGTACGAAGAGATCAGGGCTTCGCACGCGAGCTTGCTCGCACCGTACACGGAGATTGGTTCGAGAGGAGTATAATTCTCCGGTGTCGGGATAATTGTCGCATCACCGTATACTGTGGAAGTAGAGGTGAAAATCAGTTCAGGAATAGTGTGCAGGCGCATGGCCTCGAGCACCCGGTACGTGGCCAGGATATTGTTCTTCATGGTCGGATACGGATTGACAGCGCTCTGCCGGACATCGGGATCTGCTGCAAGATGGAACAGCCGGTCTGCACCTTCGATGTGTTCCTGCCAGCCATCATCCAGCAGGTCCATCTGCACAAACCTGATCTTATAGTCATCGATATGCCGGGCGATCGTTTCGCGGCGCCCTGCAGAGAGGGAGTCAATGACGAGCACCTCGTTGCCTTGGGCAACAAGGGTGTCAACCAGATGCGAGCCGATAAACCCGGCCCCGCCTGTCACCACATCAAACATCAATACCTAATATGTCATCCATGCTATAGGATTACTGCTATGTTCATAGGTGTCGATCACGGCACAACCGCCATGCGGTTCGCCGGGGAAACAGGCGAGTTCAAGATCTCGCGCGAAGCCGCAAAGGAATTTGTTATTGCGGATCTTGTCCGTATCTGCCCGATCGATAAGATCGAGGGGATCGCTGTCTGTTATTCCATGGGCGACAATTTTTCAAAGATCACCCGCATCGGCAAAATAAAAAACCGTGGCCTTGTGAGCCGTGAGGGCGCGGGAAAGCATATTGGCGGAGGGACACGGGTCTTTGACGAAATAGCAGCGAGCGGGATCCCTGCTGTCGCGATCCCCGGACTACACCGGGGCTCACCTACCGATCCCCGGTTCAAGGCCTACTCCCACCAGACCAGCCCGGAAAAGATTGGCATTGCTTTTGAGGTCTGCGAGGACCTTGGGGACGATCTCATTGTCTCGGATGTCAGCTCAAACACAGTCACCCTGCTGGTCTCCGCAGGAAACCTTGTCGGCGCATTCGATGCCTGCATCTTTGCCCCGGGGACGCTCCACGGTGCGCTGGATGTTGATGCAATCCGGAAAGTCGATGCAGGGGAATGGACCGCGAATGATGCGTTCCAGCACGCGGGCGTGAATTTTTCCCTTCCCGAAGAAGAGCGCCTGCCTGCAATTGCCCTGTTCGTGGCCATGGAATGTGCCGCGATGAGACTTCTGAATCCCCGCGCACCTGTTGCCCTGGCCGGCACCCTTGCTCCGGTTATCGCGCCGGAAGTCCGGAGACTCCTGGGAGATGAAGTGGCGGTATACGATGAATGGTGCGCTTCCCGGGGTCTCGCAAAAATTGCCCGTGAGGTCTTTTCGGGGAGTACGGACATTCTGGGTCTCGGTGTGGATCTCTAGATTTATATTGATTTATCATGTAAGATTATTAGGGATTTTTCTTGAGAGAGCTACGCATCCACGGCAGGGGTGGCCAGGGGTCTGTCACTGCTGCCGAACTAATTGCCGTCGCCGCTTTTGAAGGCGGCGTCTTTGCCCAGGCCTTCCCGGCATTCGGCGTCGAGCGGCGCGGGGCCCCGGTGCAGGCATTTGTCCGGTTCAATGACAAAAAGATCCGGCTCCGGAGCCAGGTCTATGAACCGGATTACATCATCGTCCAGGACAGCACGCTGATCAAGGACGTCAACGTGTTCCAGGGAGTTAAACCCGGCGGCATCGTGATCGTCAACACAGAGAAGAAGCCGGATTACAAAGTGCCCGAAGGAGTAAAACTCATCACGATTGATGCGACATCCATCGCACTCAAAGCTCTCGGATTGCCCATCACCAATACGTCCCTGATGGGCGCGTTCGCAGCAGCCACGGGCGAGATCCAGTTCTCAGCGCTTGAGAACGCGCTTATCCACCGGTTCCCAAAGGAACTTGCAGCCAGGAATATAGAAGCAGCGCGCCAGGCTTTCAATACCGTCAAGGGAGCTGCATAATGGCACTTGCTGTAGGTTGTCGTGCCCGGCCTGGAAAATCAGGAGATAACAAGACGGGTTCGTGGCGAGTCTTCAAGCCCATATTCGATCATGAAAAATGTTCAAAATGCAGTATGTGCCAGACCCTCTGTCCCGAAGGCTGCGTCCACGAAGATGAAGAAGGGTTCTTCGATCCGGACTATTCGTTCTGCAAAGGCTGCGGGATCTGTGCTGCGGAGTGCCCGAAAGAGGCGATCACCATGAAACAGGAGGAGAAGTAAATGATGGAGATTACCGAGGGATCACATGCGGTGGCGGAAGCTGTCAGGCTCTGCCGCCCTCAGGTGGTCTCTGCGTATCCAATCACCCCCCAGACCCATATCGTTGAGGCATTGGCCGATTTTGTTGCAAACGGAACGCTCGATGCCGAATATATCACCGTGGAAAATGAATTGTCAGCCCTCTCGGCCTGCGTGGGTGCCAGCGCAGCAGGCTCGCGCGCATACTCCGCCACGACTTCGCAGGGCCTTGCCCTGATGTTTGAGGTCTGTTTCAATGCAGCCGGGATGCGGCTGCCCATCGTCATGTCCATTGCCAACCGGGCCATGGGCGCCCCGCTCTCGATCTGGAACGACCAGCAGGACTCCATCTCTCTTAGGGATTCCGGCTGGCTCCAGTTCTACGCAGAGGATAACCAGGAAGCTACAGATCTCCACTATATCGCTTACCGCGTTTCAGAAGATCCCGCAGTCCTCCTCCCGTCATTCGTATGCTTCGATGGGTTCATCCTCTCGCATACGTATGAACCGGTCGACACTCTCTCTCAGGAGGACGTAGATAAGTACCTCCCGAAGTTTGCCCCGCCAGAGCGGCTCGATGCAAAAGACCCGGTCAGTTTCGGGATGTACGCAACGCCGGAGTATTATCTCGAATTCCGGTACGAGACCGACAGGGCCCTCAAAGGGGCAAAAGATGTCATTGCAAAAGCGGGAAAGGAATTCGAAGCGCTCTTTGGCAGGGATTACAGTGCTCCTGTCGAGGGATACTCGCTCGATGATGCAGAGACGGTTATCGTAGCAATGGGATCGATCTGCGGCACGGTTAAAGATGCCATTGATGAGATGCGCGCCGAAGGCAAGAAGGTCGGCCTGCTGAAGATCCGTGTCTTCCGTCCGTTCCCTACAGAAGAAGTGGCAATGTTCCTTAAGAGAGCAAAACGTGTTGCCGTCCTGGACAAAAACATCTCTCTTGGCGCAAAGGGAGCAACGGTGCTTGAAGTGAAGGACGCGCTCTATGGCTCCGCAATCCCGGTCAAGGGGTATATCCTCGGGCTTGGAGGTCGTGACGTGAGAAAGAGGGTTATAAGGGAGATCGTCTCGCTGGTCGAGAAGGGGCAGGGAGACCAGTTCATCGGCCTGCGCAAGGAGGTGCTCTGATTATGGCATGCAAGACATGCGAATTGTTCGACTCGGGCCACCGTGCCTGCGGCGGATGCGGAGCGGCACTGGCCGCGCGGCTGGTAACAAAAGCGGCCGGGACAGACACGATTGTCGTCTCTTCCACCGGATGCATGGAAGTATTCTCCACACCGTATCCTGAGACTGCGTGGAAAGTCCCGTGGATCCACTCTCTCTTCGAGAACGCCGCTGCGGTTGCATCAGGTATCGAGGCTGCGCTGAAAAAACAGGGCCGTAAAGAGAAGATCGTAATCATGGCCGGTGACGGGGCAACGTTTGATATCGGTATGATCTGTATCAGCGGTGCATTCGAACGTGGTCACGATTTCACGTACATCTGTTACGACAACGAGGCTTACATGAACACCGGCATCCAGCGCTCAGGTGCAACCCCCTACGATGCCAGCACCACCACAAGCCCGGCCGGCTCCCACTCGTTTGGCAACAAACGCCCCAAGAAGGATATGCCGGCGATCCTTGCGGCACACGGCGCCCCGTACGTTGCAACCGCATCCATAGCCTATCCTGCCGACCTCATGCAGAAAGTCGAGAAGGCCATAAACACACCCGGCCCTTGTTACGTCCAGGTCCATGCACCGTGCTGTACCGGCTGGGGATTCGAAGGTGACCAGACGATCGCTATCGCAAAGCTCGCCATCGAGACCGGCCTTTGGGTAAATTTCGAGATGCTCGACGGCAAGATCACCAGGGCAAAGAAGGTTGTCCGGAAACCGGTAACTGAATATCTCAAGACCCAGAAGCGCTTCCGCCACCTGTTAAGCCAAAACAGCAGGATGCGGAAATTGCTGCCATACAGGCAATGGCAGACCGGAACGCCGAGAAGTACGGGATCGATATCAAACTCAAGAAAGAATGAACGAATAAATCATTTTTTCCGGGGGTTCCCCTTTTATCTGTACCATCAGGACGGTAATATGATCCTGCAGCACGACCTCTCGTAAAAGAGAGAAGATGGAATCATTTCTGCTAGGGAAAAAACAGGATGCTGATCCTCCGCATCTTTCTCTCACGATGACCATTTTTTATTCCGGTTTTTTCTCCCGCAGTCTTGCAGGATAATCAACAATGTTAATAATCCCAAGGTCGACATTAGTAAGTTACCGGGCTCGTGGTCTAGTCGGTTATGACGTCGCCCTTACACGGCGGAGGTCGCCGGTTCGAATCCGGCCGGGCCCATCGTTTTTAAAATCAGGTATAAAAAAAGCCGGTAATTAAGATCCGGCTAAATATTGCCACGATTATTCATGCGAAAAAAAGTTATTTTCTCACGATCTGCACAAGCGTGATCTTCAGGGTAAGGTTCTGACCTGCCAGGTCTGGATTCCCGTCCCATGTGACCGTGGTGGGTGTGACATTGATGATTTTAACGTGGGCGACTGCATTATCGGACTTCCGTATTACCTGATAAGGCTGTCCCGCAACAAAGGTTGTATTCGGAGGCAGCGAAGAAAGATTTACCGTCTGGACAAGCGATGGCTGGTAGACACCGAATGCCTTCTCCGGTGGCAGTACTACCGTTTTGGTCTCGTTCTGCTGCATACCGATTACGGCATCCGGAAGGCCGTAGGGAATGATCTCCGTTTGTCCTATGGTAAATACAAAGGGTGTTAAATTCAGGTTTGAGTCTATGATGGTACCGTTATCAAGAGTCCCGGTATAATAGATTGCAACAGTATCGCCGGTCTTTGCAAAAAACGGGTTGAAAAAATAAAACAGAATGCCCGCAAGGATAACCAGTACAGCTGCTGCAACCATCGCATACTGTTTCAATTTTTTATTGCGGATGGCAACTGCAGCCTTCCCTTTCTCCTTCTCTGATTTCTTCATATTTTCCACCAGTACCATAAACGTTTGACCATTATACATTTGTCTTTTCCTCTCGTTTGGCAGCGAAGGAAAGCAAACATGTACTCGTTTTTTGTCAAACCATGCGAAATTGTCACAGAAAGTACTACCAGGAGTGCTACCACAATTGCACGGTATTTATACCTCCACAACGAATGTAGTGGTGTTCACCATGTCTGATGAAGTGAGAATCGCAGACGTCCAGGGAAAAAAGGTCCAGTGGGATCCGGCGCAGATGCGCAAGATACAGGAGCACCCCTGTTTTTCTGAGAAGGCGTGCCATAATTTCGGCAGGTGCCACATACCGGTCGCCCCGAAATGCAATATCCAGTGCAATTACTGCATCAGGGACTTTGACTGCGTCAATGAGAGCAGGCCCGGGGTTACGACGAGGGTGCTGAACCCCGATGAGTCCATGGAGATGGTCAAGAAAGTCGTGGAGAAGTACAACTATATCAAGGTCGTGGGAATTGCCGGACCCGGCGATCCGCTCGCGAACGAGGAGACATTCGAGACACTCAGGCGCCTCCACGAACAATATCCGAACGTAATCAAGTGCATCAGCACCAACGGCCTCCTGCTTCCCGAGAAGATCGATCTTCTGCAGGAATACGATGTCGGCAACATCACCGTAACGCTCAATGCGATCGACCCGGAGATCGGTGCAAAGATCTACCAGTTCGTGGATTACAGGGGGAAGCGCTACGAAGGGCTCGAAGGGGCAAAACTGCTCCTCTCCCAGCAGATGAAAGGGATCGAAGAAGCGGTAAAGAGGAACATGATCGTCAAGATCAACACTGTCTATATTCCGGGAATAAACGAGGACCATATCCCTGCCATTGCAAAGAAAGTCGGAGAAATGGGGGTTTATACATTCAACCTGATCCCTCTCATTTCCCAGTACAAGTTTGCCAATATCGCCCCACCTACTCCTGAAATGAAGCGGAAGATGCAGGACGAGTGCGGGAAATATGTAAAGCAGATGCGACACTGCCAGCGCTGCCGCGCGGATGCAATCGGCAAACTCGGTCACGATGTCCAGTCGTGCATGTATGAGAACAAGTAATTTTTTTATTGCCGGTTCCACCGATCCGGTTTAGATTAAAATTAAGTCTGTGGCGTCAGGGACGCAAACGGCTCATCCGCGGCTTCGGTCTTTGACGCCTCGCTGATAATACGGTTCATCTCATCGAGAATAGGCTGAAGTGACGGGGGAACGGCAGAATCTTCGGTATTCACGGTTTTTCCGTGATACATAACAGTATAGTGAATAAAGTCTGCTCCTCCCTGCCATGAGGTGTAATTTCCCTCAAGCATGGAATACTGTGCCTCAGAGAAGAGCGCGCTGATCCGATTAAGATCAGTCTGGTTCAGTAAGAGTTCCCGGCTGAGGGTCCGGCTCGAAAAAACTGCTGCACCATTATCAAAGATTACCAGACGGTCATCAAGGCCGGCGATTCCACCCACCCGGTGGTAGTCGAGCATGACAGCGGGGGGTGTCGGTTTAGCTACAGGGAGTGTCCTGACGCCAAGGCACCCGGCTGCTGCTACTACCACCAGAAGGAAAACAACCAATACAACCATCCAGTCCCTTATACGCATCACTCCGTGCAGGATATCAGGTACCATATTTTTTTTAGATCTGAAGGACGTCCGTTTTTACCGGTTTGCCTGCTGCTTTGCGATCAGGGAGTACATCCTCGAGCGCGGCAATGAGGCTGTCGACTTTCTCGTTGTTGAAGGCGGCCCTGAATGCAGCAATCTCGGCTGCATTCATGATCATGATACCTTTCTTCTTCATCGGGAGGCCGTTAGAACCCACGGGGTTGATATCAATTGCAAGGGAAGCAGGCCGGTTCTTGGTGGCTGGCAGGCGGATGATCGAGACACCTTTCACCGAGGTGTGCTTGCGTTCCCAGTCCTGCCCTTCTTCAATAAATGTCCTGAGGGTTTCTGTTAATTCCATGACAAGAACTTTTGATTTATATATTAAAAGGTTATTCGTTCCGATGCGAAAGTAGCATTTGGACTGTTCGGAATATTTTCTATAAGAAACGTAGGGATTGCAGGCACAGGATCATTAAAAATCAGGGGCGTTTAATTGAATACTAACTAAGTAGCCCGAGTGAATTTTCATGCCAGACCTTACTATCCCCTCCGGCCAGCCGTTCTCGCTCGACCAGACACTCGGTTGCGGGCAGGTGTTCCGGTGGAACCGCGCCGCTGACGGTACATGGACCGGCGTGATCGGAAACTCTGTGATCCGTATACGCCAGGACGGCCGAAAACTTACGTTTGACGGGGTTTCGGGAAAGTTCATCCGGGAATACTTTTCGCTTGATATGGATCTTGGGCCGGTGATTGCTTCCTTTGACCGTGACTCCTTTATTCATAAGGCAATTGCATCCTGCAAAGGGCTCCGGCTGATCAGGCAGCCGAAATGGGAATGCCTGGTCTCGTACATATGTTCCACGAATTCCAATATTCCGGCCATCCGGAAACGCATCGCGCACCTTGCAGAACAATTCGGGAAGGCAATAGATACTGATGAAGGGATTTATTATTCATTCCCTGGCCCTTCAGCCATTTCCTGCAAGGGCAGCAGCGCACTGGACGGGTGCAAGCTCGGGTACCGCTCCCCCTATGTGTTTAAGACCGCATGCCGGATTGATGACCTTGAGGCATGGGAGGCAATGGTATCTGCAATGCCGTACGAAGAAGCCAGACGCGAACTGATGCAGTGTGCCGGGGTCGGCCCCAAGGCGGCGGACTGCATTCTTCTCTTTGCATTCCAGAAATACGAGGCTTTTCCGGTGGATGTCTGGATCCGCCGGATAATGCAGCAGCAGTACCTCCCGGAGCTCAGAACCGGTTCACCTCTGACCAGCCGGGAATACGACGTGATCCGCCGTTTCGCAAAGGGGCATTTCGGGGAATACTGTGGCTATGCACAGGAATACCTGTACGGTGCACGGGAAGGTTAAAAAAGTGTGAAATTCCGGGTTCCCTGTTTTTCAGCACTCGTCCAGCATCTTCTTGACCATTTTCATGGTCTCGATCTTGAACTGGAAGTGCTTGATCACGCCCTCTTTCATCATGATCTTCCCGTCGATCATGCGCTTCATCAGGCTCTTTTTCTGGTCATCGGTCATCATATCCCACATCTCGGCCATGATCATCTCGTGCTGCTGCATCATGCCGGGGCCCGTTCCCTGTTCATGCATAGTGTATCAAACTCCTGGTTATTCCGGCGAACCGGACTGGCCTGTGCTTATATCGGAAGTGGAGATATATTTATGTGCAGTTTTCAGTAGGTGTGACATAATTTAGAGACAAATCCGGTACCCGGAGTCCCGTTTTTTTGCTGCAGTCCTGCCAGTCTATTCCCTCTTCTTTCGATTTTATCAGAAGGTTGGGACACTCATCTCACTTTTTGAAACAATAGGCAAACCTTAAATGATGTTAATTGATTTTTATCTTTACTGGATCCTTGTACCTGTTTTTTGGGAAGATACGAAATGATCATACCGGAAATATCCACTAATGATGACGTACCACAGGCTGCGGCAGAACCATGCGCGGCGGCGGAGGCAGATCTGTTCAAAAAAATCACCTGTGTTTTCGGTCTGCTCGTTATACTGACGAGCCTTACCGGTATTATCGGGAACATCTCCGGTATTATCCTCATAAGCAGCGTATGCCAGGGCTGCAAGACCATGGCACTGAGTGCGGCAGTCATATGGATTTTTTTTGGTGCGATCCTTGTCTATAGCTCAATAAAAACGATAGGCCGGATACCGTCTCTTATCTTGCGGGCAACGCTTGTCGTCGTTGCAGGCACGGAATGTATGGTGATCCTCGCAAATCTTATGGGTTGGCATTTTTTTGTTGAATCCTGGTCTGTTGCCGCCGGGTCTGTGCTGTTCGGACCGCTCTCATCCCCGATCTCTCCGGTAGCTGCCGTGCTCATCATCCTTGCCGCAATCGGGTTGTTTTTTTCTGTTGACCCGGCATTTCTTTCTCCACAGGGTCTCCGGGCGAGGGAAATTACCGTCGTAGCAGGGATCATCATCACCCTCGCAGGATTTACGCTGGTTTTAAGTTATTTCTACGGGAACCCGCTGCTTTTTGCCATACCGGTTATTCCTATTGCAGCCCTCTCTGCCATTTCTGCATTCTTTGTCGGGGCCGGGCTTATTGCTGCAGCAGGGCCGGCAACGCCCCCTGTCTGCCACTTCAGGGGAACATCCATTAAGGCCATGCTGCTCCGGAATTTTGTCACGCTGACGGTTACCATTACTCTCTGTGAAAATATTCTTTTTTACATCATTTCGTCCTGGTACATTATTCCCAATGCCCTCGTAGTCTCGGTGAGCATGGTCACTTTTATTATCGCTACTGCTTCCATTGTCGGGCAGTTGTCCGGAGAGATTGGCCAGACCCTTGACAAGGCGGAACGGGCACTCGTACACAAGAACGAAGAACTGGGGGAAATCAACGAGGAACTCATGGCCGTTGAAGAAGAACTGCGGCAGAATATTGATGCGCTCACAGAAACGGAGCGGACCCAGCAGGAAAGCGACCGGTTCCTCAGGGAGACAGAGAAGATTGCGAAGCTCGGCGGCTGGAAGGCGAACCCACATACCGATTACTTGCAGTGGACCGAGGGGATTTACGATATCATCGAGGCTCCGCGGGATTACCGGCCGGGCCTTACCGAAGGCCTGAACTATTTTTCACCGGAAGACCGGCCCCTCATCAGGAACAGAATAGAGACCTGCCTTTCCACCGGGGAACCTTTTACTCTCGAGGTCTTGGCAACGACCGGTACAGGAAAGAAGGTCTGGACCGAGCTAAGGGGGCTGAGCCTGGTAACGGATGGGGCCCGATCCTTTGTTATCGGTACGTTCCAGAATGTTACCGAGCGAAGACAGATAGAGGATAAACTGAAAAAAAAGAGCAGCAAACTGGACATCCTCGCGGAATCTGCCCGGCTGCTCCTGAGTTCTGAAATGCCCGAATATATTGTCCAGCTCGTAGGAGAACGGGTGATGCGGTACCTCCGTTGCCAAACCTTTTTCAATTACATCATCGACGGAAGTGGAGAAAGGATGCGGCTGAACGCGTATGCTGGTATCACGGATGAGGAGGCAAGCAGGATCGAACACATGAACCTCGGCGAAGCAATCTGCGGACGGGTAGCCCGCGACGGAGAGCGGATGGTGGTTCACGACATTCTCACCACAGATGACGAAAAGACCCGACTGGTCCGTTCGTTCGGCATCTCCGGCTATGCGTGCTACCCGCTAATCTACCACGGTCGCACTCTCGGTACACTCTCATTTGGGACCTGTGATCAGTCACATTTCACCGATGATGAACTGGACCTGATGCGGGCAGTAACGGATCTCGTGGCCACGGCAATGGCGCGGAAGAACGTAGAGGACACCCTGCGCGGGACAAGCCAGTACCTCGAGAGCCTGATCGATTATGCCAATGCCCCTGTCATCGTATGGGACAGGGACCTGAGAATCCAGCGATTCAATCACGCCTTCGAATTCCTGACGGGGATGGCTGCAGGTTCAGTCCTCGGAAAACCTCTCGACATTCTCTTTCCGGAAAAATCCCGCCATGAATCCATGGAACTGATCCAGAAGACAGGCACTGGTGAACGGTGGGAATCCGTGGAAATCCCCATCCGGCATGTCTCCGGTGCGACAAAGATCGTTCTCTGGAATTCAGCGAACATCCACGATGCAGACGGCATCACGATCTCCTCCACTATCGCCCAGGGGCAGGATATCACGGAGCGTAAAATTGCTGAAGAGACCGCTACAAAAACCGCGTCGCTGCTCAATGCTGCCCTTGATTCCACCGCTGACGGTATCCTTGTTGTCGACACTGACGGGAACATCACCGGTTACAACAAGACATTCTGTGCGATCTGGAGTATTCCGGAACGTACGCTTGACTCTGCAAGAGAGAAGACGGCGCTCACCTACATGACACCGCTGACCGGGGACCCGCGGGAGTTTGTCGCCCGGTTAAAGGAACTGTATGCCCACCCGGGACGGGAGAGCTATGACACAGTCAGCATTACGGACGGGAGGGTCTTCGAGCGGTATTCCAAGCCCCAGAAGATCGGGGAGATCATTGTCGGCCGGGTCTGGAGTTACCGCGACATCACCGAGCGCAGGCAGGCAGAAGAAGCCCTGCGCGTGAGCCTTGAAAAATTCCGGATTATTGCTACCAATACTCCCGATCACATACTGGTACAGGACAGTAATCTCCGGTATACCCAGGTGATCAATCCCCAGATGGGCCTGACGGAGCAGGACATGATCGGGAAGACCGATTATGATATCTTACCCAGAGAAGAGGCGGACAACCTGACAAAAATCAAGAGGCATGTGCTGGAGAGCGGTACCGCGGTGAACAACGAAATCCCTCTGGTCAACGCCCGTGGTGAGATGAACTTCTTTGACGGGTCTTATGTACCGAAACGGAATGCCGCCGGCGAGATCGATGGACTTATAGGCTATTTTAAGAATGTAACCGATACAAAATATGCCAATGAGAAGATCGTTGCCGCTCTGGCGGAGAAAGAGATCCTGATCCGGGAGATCCACCACCGTGTAAAAAATAATCTCCAGATCATTTCCGGATTGCTCGACATGACACGGATGAGGAGTGGCGATCCGGCAACAGCCGGCATACTGACTGATATGATGATGAAGATCAAGACCATGGCCCAGATCCATACGCGGCTGTACGAGAGCAAACAGTTCGATAAGGTCAATATGGGCGGCCAGATCCGGGAACAGGCAGCAGACCTCTCCAGCATCTACGGCCGGTCCGGCCCCGAGATCACGTGCCAGGTGGATGCAAAGGACCTCTATCTCCCGGTAGACCAGGCAATTCCCTGTGCACTGGTGGTCAACGAGGCCCTGTCGAATGCATTCAAACATGCCTTTCGGGGTCGCGGGAAAGGGAACGTTGCGGTCTCTGCATGGCAGGACGGGGGGATTTTCCGCATCAGTATCCGGGATGACGGTACCGGCATCCCGAAGGATGTGGATATCAGCCGCGCCACGAGCCTGGGGCTGAAACTGATCCGGAGCCTGGTACAGCAGTTGCGGGGAACGCTTTTGATCGAGAGCACAGACCGGGGGTCTGTCGTGAATGTAGAGTTCCCGATTCAGATGGGGAGATGAAGACGATGTCGAAGATTCTTGTAGTTGATGACGAAGCGATCATTACCATGCAGCTCGAAGAACGGCTGCATGCAATGGGGTACACCGTTGTGGGTATGGCGGCTTCCGGTGAGGATGCGATCGAGAAGGCACGCCGGCTTTCTCCGGATCTGATCCTTATGGATATTGTCATGCCCGGGAGGCTGAACGGAATTGAAGCGGCGCAGGTCGTTATCGGCGAACTGGATATCCCGGTGGTCTTTGTCACTTCGTACGCGGATGACGCGATCATCGAGAAGGCAAAGCAGGTACGGCCGTACGGCTATATCGTGAAACCCTTCAATGAACTGGAAATAAAAGCTGCTATCGAGGTAGCCCTGTTCCGCAAAACCGCAGAACTGGAGATGAAAAAAATCGCGGACGCAGCCCGGGCCCGGATGCCCCCGGGGACAGCTCCCGGTGCCACGAAGGTGTCGGAAGCTGAGTATCTGAACCTGCCTGAGATAAAAACAGTCCTTTTAAAGGATATCTTCGCCGATATTGTCCTCTTCCTGTACGCGGATGCTTCTGTGAAAGATCCGATATTCAAATTCGCCATCGAAGCGGGGATAAAAAAAGGAGGACGGTTATTCTTTGCCTACCACCGTTCCGTATTGCAGAAATATTTCCTGCAGGAGATACGGAACGGCGAGTTGTTTACCCGGCGCGTAAAAAAAGGAGAACTTTTCTTCCTGCCCCGGATCCTTGAGAAGTGTATAGCAACACTTCCCCCGGCCAGCCCGCATGGCAGTCTCCAGATTCTCTTTGATTTTTCCGATACGGAAGAATTTGCTGACATCATAGCTGTAAAAAACCTGATCCTTGCAAAAAAAGAAGCCGGGGTCCCTATCACCGGTATTATCGCGCTGAATATGGCAGATCTCGATCATAACCACATCGGAATGCTCTCGGAGGGCATAACAAAGATCATCGTCTCGACCGGTAAGGATACGACCATTTCCTTTGCCCATCCCTCGTTCCCGGCAGAGTCAATCACTATTGTCCCACAGGCAACACTTGACGACGTGGTGAAAAAAATGCTTGAGCCGGTGATCCTCTCGATACTTGAAAAACCGATCTCGGGGTATGATATCGTCCATGAGATCCATAACCGGTATAAGGTTCTCATTCCCCAGGCCCGGATTTATACATACCTCTACGAGCTCCAGGATAAAGGATACCTGGAGATGAAAGTGTCCGGCAAATCAAAGTTGTACTCGCCGACAGAAACAGGAAAAAAATACATCCGGCAACGGTTAAACGAATTCAAGTTTGTCTTCCAGCATATTCTCGGAGATGAACCGGTCGTCCCGGATAAGAGTGGATGATTGTTGGGGCCCTGACAGCTGCTATCAGTTCAAGTCGCAGTTGTTTCTTAAAATGTCCGCATTCACCGGTAAAATGTAGGGAATCGTATGCACCATAACGTTCTAAATAATGAAACAATTACTGCAATATCGGCATACCTATTTCTGATGAAGTAGTCAAGGGGATGCCGTGTGGGTTCAGTGCTCCGCATGACGGTTGGAACAACAGACTGTGGATGACCCATCCGGCATTTGTCGTAATCTTGGGAGAAGTTATCTGAATTAAGGTATCGGGGAAATTCTGGCAACCGGTAAACACCAGGCCACGGTTTTTATTCGTGACTGCGAGGGAACAGTATGGGTACCACAAGAAAAAAGCGAAAGAATGAAAAAACCGTGATCATTCCGCCAACCGGCATCTCTGAAAACGGGAGGTCGATCTGTATTATCAGCCAGCTGCACGGGGTTCTGGAAGAGGATATCCGGATCGATCTGGAAAGGACGCAGCTTATCATATCTGCTTCAGTACGGACCGAGAAGGTGATGCGGAAAATTACGGTCCCTGATGGCTCACAGATAAGCAAAAAAAAGTTCCGTGACGGAATCCTGGAAATTATACTCGAGCGACCGTTGTAAGACCGCAATCGTACCAATAATGGGTACTTTTGAAGGTTCCCCGCACAATGGTTCAGAATTTGTTTCAAAGTTTGTATTTTTTGAAGGATGTTATAAGATACCTATGAAAATACTTCGCGTGGGTGTGACTAATTCCCCTTCTGGAAAACTCTGAAAGACTCTTCAAGGCCGGAGAGGATCTGGATGCGATCTGGCGAACATTTTGTCACGGCAGGCGTGACCTCATGGTGGATTCGTGGACTGCATTCGACATATACGGGACCGAATGTTCTGCGCAGGGCTGTAATCACTGCACGGTCGTGAACTGTATATATGCGGGTTTTATCCGGCATTACTGGAAATATCCGCACTGTGATTAACCTGCA
>Ga0074046_10000993_pt1 | contig 26263 bp, 22 predicted proteins | sample BogForMeECP23OM3_FD_94441 | JGI IMG/M metagenome (GOLD analysis project Ga0074046, IMG submission 94441) | Bog forest soil microbial communities from Calvert Island, British Columbia, Canada - Bog Forest MetaG ECP23OM3 | ecosystem: Environmental > Terrestrial > Soil > Wetlands ...
CTGCCGGACAAGAAAGAGTCGGTGGCATGGTCCCACCAGATCGCCCACCACACCTACGTGCACGAGAACGTCAAGAAGTTCATCGACGGCTTCTGGCACGACGCTCATCCGATGGGCATCCTGGTCAGCACCCTGGCCGCGCTGTCCACTTTCTACCCCGAGGCGAAGGCGGTTCACGACCCGGCCTGCCAGGACGAACAGGTTGTGCGGCTGATCGCCAAAATGCCCACGCTCGCGGCCTTCGCCTACCGGCACGCGCGGGGCCTGCCGTACGCGTATCCCGATGACGACCTGTCGTACACGGGCAACTTCTTCAGCATGATGGCGAAGATGACCGAACCCAAGTACAGCCCGGACCCGGTGCTGGAGCACGCCTTGGACGTGCTGTTCATCCTGCACGCCGACCACGAGCAGAACTGTTCGGCTAACGCGATGCGGGGCGTGGCCAGCTCCCAGGCCGATCCGTATTCGGCGGCGGCCGCGGCGGCCGCGGCGCTGTACGGCCCGCTACACGGCGGCGCGAACGAGCAGGTGCTGAAGATGCTGCGCGAGATCGGATCCGTCGACAATGTGCCCGGCTACATCGCCCGGGTCAAGACGGGGGAACTCCGCCTGATGGGGTTCGGCCACCGGGTGTATAAGAACTTCGACCCGCGGGCGACGATCATCAAGGAGGTCGCCAACCGGGTGTTCGAGGTCACCGGGCGCAACCCGCTGCTGGACATCGCGCTCGAGCTCGAGCGGATCGCGCTCGCCGACGAGTACTTCGTCAGCCACAAGCTGTACCCGAACGTGGACTTCTACTCGGGCATCATCTACCAGGCGATGGGCTTCCCGGTGGCGATGTTCCCGGTGCTGTTCGCGATCGGCCGCATGCCCGGCTGGCTCGCGCAGTGGCAAGAGGGTTCGGTCGATCCGGAGCAGAAGATCTTCCGGCCACGCCAGATCTACGTCGGCGAGACCCTGCGCCACTTGAACGGGGAGGACGCCTGACCGCACTCCGCGCGCCCTGGCCGGAAGTAGACCCCCTGTTCGGGGTGGCCAACCTGCCGTACGGCGTGTTCTCGGCCGGCGAAGGCCCCAGGGTCGGGGTCCGGATCGGTGACTCGGTCCTGGACCTCGCCCAGGCGCTGGCTGAAGACGTGTTCGACGAGCCGTCGCTGAACGCTTTCATGGCGCAGGGCCGGGCCCGGTGGGCCGACGTCCGGGCCCGGATCATCGAACTGCTCACCGATGAACGTCACCGCAACACCGTGCAGGCCGCGTTGCGCCCGCTGTCCGCGGTGCGGCTGCACCTGCCGTTCGCGCCTGGAGACTACGTGGACTTCTTCGGCAACGAGTACCACGCGGCCAACGCCGGGCGGCTGTTCCGGCCGGATGGCGACCCGCTCCCGCCCAACTGGAAGCATCTGCCGATTGGTTACCATGGCCGTTCGGGCACCATCATGCTGTCCGGCACGCCGGTGCCCCGCCCGCGCGGCCAGCGCCCGGGAGAGGACGGCCCGACGTTCGGGCCGTCTCGCAGGCTCGACTTCGAGGCCGAGGTCGGCTTCGTGGTCGGCGTCGGCTCGGCCGGGCCGGTACTCGTGAGCGAGTTCGCGGACCACGTGTTCGGCGTGTTCCTGCTCAACGACTGGTCCGCCCGCGACCTGCAGGTCTGGGAGTCCCGGCCGCTCGGCCCGTTCCTGGCCAAGTCGTTCGCCACGTCGATCTCGCCGTGGGTCGTGCCGCTCGAGGCGCTGGAGCACGCGCGGGTCAGCCCGCCGCCGCGTGACCCGGAACCGCTGCCCTACCTGGCCGACACCGACAAATGGGGCCTGGACCTCACGCTCGAGGTCCGGCTCAACGGGCAGCGGGTGTCGCGCCCGCCGTTCGCCGTCACGTACTGGACGGCCGCGCAGATGCTGGCCCACCTGACCTCCAACGGCGCCTCGACGCGCACCGGCGACCTGTTCGCCTCCGGCACCGTCAGCGGCCCGGACCGGGACCAGGGCGGGTGCCTGCTGGAGCTGAGCTGGGACGGCGCGGAGCCGCTCGCGCTGCCCGACGGGTCGGTGCGCAGCTACCTGGAGGACGGCGACGAGGTTGCGATCAGCGCCACCGCGCCCGCCGCCGACGGGGGCAGGATCGGCTTCGGCGAGGTCACGGGGCAGATCCTGCCGAGCCCGCCGGTGGGCTAGCTCCCGTCCGGGCCGCCCGCCGCGATCCACTGCCGCAGCTTCTTGCGGTCGAGCTTGCCCACGCTGGTGAGCGGCACGGCGGGCACGATCCTGATCTCCCGCGGGTACTTGTTGGCCGCCAGGTGCTTCCTGGCGTGCTCGGTGAGTTCCTCGGCGGTGACCTCCGCGCCCGGGCGCAGCGACACGAACGCGACGACTTCCTCGCCGAGCCGGCGGTCCGGCCGCCCGACCACCCCGGCCTGCGCCACCGCCGGGTGGGCGAGCAGGACGTCCTCGACGTCCCGCGGGAAGACGTTGAAGCCGCCGCGCAGGATCAGGTCCTTCTTGCGGTCCACCACGTAGAGGTAGCCGTCCGCGTCCAGGTGCCCGATGTCACCGGTGTGCAGCCAGCCGCCCGCCAGCGCCGAGGAGTCCTCGCTGTGCCAGTAGCCGGCCATCACGCCAGGCGACCGCGCGCAGATCTCGCCGTCCTGGCCCGGCGGCAGCACCTGGCCCGCGTCGTCCTGGATGGTCACCTCCACGCCCGGGGCCGGCAGGCCGACGCTGCCGATCCGCCGGGCGTCCCTGGGATTTGCCGAGATCAAGATGGCCGCCTCGGTGCACCCGTAACCCTCGTAGACGGTCGCGGTCGGCACCCGTGCCTCGAACTCCCGCCGGACCTCCTCGGCCAGCGGAGCGGCCGCGGACGAGATCCTGGTCAGCTCGGACAGGTCGGCTTTCTCCAGCGGCTGAGTCAGCAGCATCTGGATCATCGAGGGCACCAGCGCGCTGAACTGGACCCGGTGCTCTTCGGCCAGCTTCACCCAGCCGGCCGGGTCGAACCAGCGCATCAGGATGGTCTTGGGCTGGTCGGTCCGGTGCATGCCGGCGCAGATGACCAGCAGGCCGTAGGCGTGTGCCAAGGGTAGCGGCAGGACCGAGCTGATCACGTTGTCGCGGCCCGACATCTCATGGACGGCCGAACCGCACCAGTACAGGCCCGCGTGCGTGAGCGGAACGCCCTTCGACCGGCCCGTCGTGCCACCGGTGTAGAGCAGGGCGGCCAGGTCGGTGCCCGACCGGCCGACGATGGGCCCCGGCTCGGCCGAGGCCACCTGGTCGAAGTCGAGCACCGGCACTCCGGGCGCGACGGAGGACGCCTGGGCCCCGGGCACCAGCGCGAACCGGACCCCGGGCGCCCCACCCGCGCCTTCCGCGCCCGGGGGGCTCCCGCCCCCCGTTCCCCCTGGCCCATCCCCCTTCACAGCGGCGGTGACCTTCGGCAGGAACTCCACCGTGGTGACGATGCCGACCGCGCCGGAGTTGTTCAGCGCGTGCCTCAGCTCGTCCTCGCTGACCAGGAAGATCAGCGGCGTGACCACCGCCCCGGCGCGCCACGCCGCGGTGTAGGTGATCAGCACCTCCGGGCAGTTGGCCATCAGCACGAGCAGCCGGTCGCCGGGGCGGACGCCGAGGTCGGCCAGCCCGGTCGCGAGCCGGGCCGCGCGGTCGGCCAGCTGCCCGCTGGAATGCCATGTGCCCTCGAAGAACAGCGAGTCGTAATCGCCCTGCCGTTCCAGCGCTAGCTCGGCCTGCCTGGCCAGGTTCTCATCCATTTGAGCCTCACCCTAAGGCCCGCTCCTATCCCGATCAACATCACACCCATGCCCTTCCGGTCCGGTCGTCGTCGCCGCGGATGTTACTCTATTCCTAGAATATTGAACGAGCGAGCATAGGCGGGAGCGCCGCGTGGACTTCACCGAGGACCCGGATCACCGGCTCATTCGCGAGGCGGTCCGCGAGATCTGCACCCGGTTTCCCGACGAGTACTGGGCCGCGCTGGAGGAAAGCCACACGTTCCCGTGGGACTTCTACGACGCGATGGCCAAGGCCGGCTGGATCGGCATCGCCATCCCGGAAGAGTACGGCGGCGGCGGCCGCGGCATTACCGAGGCCTCGATCGTGCTCGAAGAGGTCGCCGCCTCCGGCGCGTGCATGAACGGCGCGAGCAGCATCCACCTGTCGATCTTCGGCATGCACCCGGTGCTCAGGCACGGCTCCGCCGAACTCAAGCAGCGCCACCTGCCCCGCGTCGCCACCGGCGACCTGCACGTCGCGTTCGGCGTCACCGAACCGGACGCGGGCCTGGACACGACGGCCATCCGGACCCGCGCCGTCCATGTGAAGGGGGATAGTGCAGGGGGAATGGGGAGGCGGGCGGGGGGTGGGGACGGCTACCGTGTCACCGGCCGCAAGGTGTGGACCTCCAAGGCGCTGGAATCCGAGCGGGTGCTGCTGCTGACGCGGACCACCCCCGTGGAGGAGTGCGCGAAGCGCACCGACGGGATGACCCTGTTCGTGGCTCCCCTCAAAGACCCGGCGGTCACCATCCGGCCGATCCCCAAGCTCGGCCGTAACGCCGTCGCGTCCTGCGAGGTCACCTACGACGGCCTGTACGTCGATGCCCGTGACCGGGTGGGGGAGGAGGGCAAGGGCTTCGGCTACCTGCTCGACGGCCTCAACGCCGAACGTGTCCTGGTCGCCTCCGAGGCCCTCGGCACCGGCCGCGCCGCGCTGCGGCGCGCGGTGGCCTACGCCAAGGCCCGTATCGTCTTCGGCCGCCCGATCGGCCAGAACCAGGGCATCTCGTTCCCGCTCGCCGAGGCGCACGCCCGTCTCGGCGCGGCTGAACTCGCCATCCGCCAGGCGTCCTGGCGGATCGACCACGACCAGCCCGCCGGGGAGCAGGCCAACCTGGCCAAGTTCCTCGCCGCCGAGGCCGGCTTCCAGGCCGCCGACGCGGCCCTGCAGACCCACGGCGGGTTCGGGTACGCGAACGAGTACCACGTCGAGCGCTACTGGCGCGAGGCGCGGCTGATGCGCATCGCCCCGGTCCCGCAGGAGATGGTCCTCAACTACCTCGCCGAGCACGTGCTCGGCCTGCCCCGGTCGTACTAGGGCGCCCCGCCATGACGCAGCAGCACCCCCTCGACGGCCTGCGTGTGCTCGACCTGTCGCGGGCGCTGTCCGGCCCGTTCGCCGGGCGGATCCTGGCCGACCTCGGCGCCGACGTGGTCAAGGTCGAACTGCCCGGCGCGGACATCGCGCAGACCTACGGCAAGGTGGTCCGCGGCCGTTCCGGCCTGTACTCGATCCATCTCCGGCTTCGGTCAGTACGGTCATGAAGCCGAACGGCCTGCCTACGCGCCCATCATCCACGCCGAAGCCGGCCTCATCGGGCGCCAGGCCGACATCAGCGGCGGCCCGCCCGCCGACATCGCGTTCGCGCTGGCCGACGCGCTGGCCGGGCTGCACGGCACGATCGCGATCCTGGCGGCGCTGCGGCTGCGCGACCGCACCGGAACCGGTCAGCACATCGACGTCGGCATGCTCGACGCGATGCTGGCCACCGACGACTACACCCACTACAGCATCGACGAGCACCCGATCTGGCCCGCGCGCGGCGAGGCGTGGCCCGCTCCCGGCGGCCTGATCCTCATCGCCTCCGACCGCAGGCACCTGTGGCGGCAGCTGGCGGCGTGCTTCGGCGTGGCCGACCCGGATCCGGGCGCGTCGCTTGAGGACAAACTACGAGCCCGGGCGCTGGTCATCGCCGACTGGATCGCCGGTCACGAGGACCGCGATACGCTCAAACGCGACCTGGAGAAGGCCAAGCTCGCCTGGGCGGAGATCCGCCACCACGGCGACGTCCTGGCCAACCCAGCCCTGGCCGAGCGCGGCACCGTCGTCGAGGTCACCGACAGCGATGGCGAGCGGCGGTCGGTGGTCCGGATGCCCTACCGGTTCAGCGACGCCGTATCCGGACCCGTCCGCGGCGTCCCGGAAACAGGCGAGCACACCGCGGACGTCCTCCGCGAGTGGACCGGCCGCGCGGACTGACCGCCCCAGACCCGTCATTCCGGCATCGTGGACAGAAACCCGCGCTGGAATGCGGGTAGACGTCCACGTTGATAGGACAGCCCTCCACCTTGCCCGAATTGTCGGGTTTAGGGAACGTCGACCCGGACGGCGCGGCCGGCCTTCAGGCTCTCGTTCGCGGCGTCCGCCAGGACCAGGGCCGCGCGCCCGTCGGCAAAGCCGGGGCTCGGGGTCGTGCCCTGCTCGGCGCAGCTGATCAGGTGGTCGAGTTCGGCCCGGTAGGCGGCGGCGTACCGATCCAGGAGGGAGTTCAGGTAGGGCGGGGCGGTCTCGGTGCCGGACGCGCCAGACCGGCGCACGCTGGTGGCGGTCTGGTTGCCCGCACTGAGCATCGCCTCGGCGCCGAACGCCTCGAGCCGCTGGTCATAGCCGAACGAGCAGCGCCGGCTGTTGACGATCTGGCACAGCTCGCCGCCGGCTCCGCGCAGCACCACCATGGCCGAGTCGATGTCGCCCGCCTCCGCGATATAGGGCTCGATCAGGTTCGCCCCCATGGCCTGGACCTCGACGATGTCGCCCAGGAAGAACCGTGCCATGTCGAAGTCGTGGATCGTCATGTCCCGGAACAGCCCGCCCGAGGTGGCGAGGTAGGCGGCCGGGGCGGGCGCCGGATCCCGGCTGGTGATGACGAGTTGCTCGAGCCGGCCGATCTCGCCGCTGGCCACCCGGTTGCGTATCTCGGCGAAGGACGGATCAAACCGGCGGTTGAAGCCGATCATGACCGTGGCGTCCAGGCCCTTGATGTCCGCCCAGCAGGCGTCGACCCGGGCCAGGTCCAGATCGATCGGCTTCTCGCAGAGCACCGCCTGGCCGGCCCGCGCCGCGGCGGTCAGCAGGTCCACATGCGTCGGCGTCGGCGAGGCGATGATGACGGCACCGATGTCAGGATCGCCGAGGATCGTCTTGGCGTCCCCGGTGGGCGTCGCGCCGTACTGCACGGCGACCTCGCGGGCCGCGGCCTCGACCGGATCGTAGACGACGGCCAGCTCGGCCCGTGGGTGCATGGCCACGGAGGCGGCATGGACGCGGCCGATCCTCCCCGCTCCGAACAGGCCGAAACGCAGCATCAAACGACTCCCGAGCGGTCCCGTCAGCCGACCTCGATATAGACGGTGCCGTCTATGACCTTAGTGAGGGCAAGTTCACTCACTGGTGCAGGCGCGGTGCCGAGGCAGCCGTGCGCCATCCCCACCAGAAGCTCGGTGAGCCGCTCGTCAGCCAGCCCGCTGCGGAAGAACAGCGTCGACTGGATCGCGCCGATCGCCGCGTGCACGGCCAGGCGCACTTCCCCGTCGCCCAGGTCGGACCGCAGCGGGGCCAGCAGGTGCACCCACTCCTCGATGTAGTGCCGCTGCGAGCGGCTCAGCCTGCGCCGCTCGTCCTCGGGCAGCGTGCGCACCTCGCGGTGGTAGACGGCGAGCGCGTCGCGGTCGGTCAGCGCCACCTCGATGTGGTCCCTGACCAGCATGGACAGGGTTTCGCGCTCGTCAAGCCCGGCCGCGATGATCTGGGCCGCCGCTGTCATGAGCCGGTCCATCACCCGGTCGGCCATGGCCACCAGGATCGCCGTCTTGCTGTCGAAGTGCCGGTAGATGCCGGAGCCGACGATGCCGGCCTCGGCGCCGATGTCCGCCATGGAGATCGCGTCGAAGCCGCGCTGGGCGCCCAGAGCCGCGGCGGCCACCAGGATCCGCTCCTTGCGGTCCGGATCGCGCCGCCGCCGCGGCGCCCGCTGCGATGATCCCCGCGCCGGAGTACCCCGGACCGATGTTGACTGCGCCGCCATCTAGCCAGTGTGGCATCCACGCGTTAAGGTCGCTAGTGAATGATGAGTCACAATCAAGGAAGGCCGCGCGTGGACTTTGCCGAATCCGCGGAACACCGGGCGCTGCGGGCCGCTGTTGCTGACATAGCCGCCAAGTTCGGACCGCGTTATTACGCCGAACGGGCTGCTGCACGCCGTCCCTGCACCGAATTGTGGCAGGCCCTGGGCGACGCCGGCTTCATCGGCGTGAACATCGCAGAGGCGTACGGCGGTGGCGGGGGAGGGCTGACCGAACTCGCCCTGGTCTGCGAGGAGATCGCCGCGGCCGGGACGCCGCTGCTGCTGCTGCTCGTGTCCGCGGCGATCTCGGCCGAGATGATCTCCGAGTTCGGCACCGAGGAGCAGCGCCAGACCTGGCTGCCCGGCCTGGCCAGCGGCGCCGCCAAGGTCGTGTTCGCGATCACCGAACCAGACGCGGGCTCCAACACCTTGCGCATCTCCACCACCGCCGTCAGGAACGGCGACGACTGGCTGCTGCACGGCACGAAGTACTACATCTCCGGGGTCGACGAGGCCGAAGCCCTCCTGGTGGTCGTGCGGACCGGGCACGACGAGCGCGGGGCCCGGCTCTCGTTGTTCATCGTGCCGTCCGGTGCCCCGGGCCCGGAAAAGCACCTGCTCCCGGTCGACCTGCTGCTGCCGGAGCGGCAGTTCACCCTGCACTTCGACGGTGTCCGCGTCGGCCCGGGCGCGCTCGTCGGTGCCGAGGGCGAGGGCTTCAGGCAGGTATTCCACGGGCTGAACCCGGAACGGATCACCGGGGCCGCGCTCGGCGTGGGCATCGCCAGGTACGCGCTGACCGCCGCGGCCAGGTACGCCACCGATCGGAAGGTCTGGTCCGAGCCGATCGGCACCCACCAGGGCGTCTCGCACCCGCTGGCCAAGGCCAAGATCGAAACCGAGCTCGCGGCGCTGATGATCAGGCAGGCCGCCTGGCAGCACGACCACGGCCAGCCGGCCGGGGAATCCTCCAACATGGCCAAGTACGCCGCCGCCGAGGCCGCGCTCGCCGCCGTGGACGCGGCCATCCAGGCGCACGGCGGGAACGGCCTGGCCAGCGAGTACGGCCTGATGCCCTACTGGGGGCTGGCGCGGCTGCTGCGCATCGCGCCGGTCAACCGGGAGATGATCCTCAACTACGTCGCCCAGCACAGCCTGGGCCTGCCGAGATCGTATTAGCCACGTGCCGGTCCTCACCTCTCACGTCGACCCGAACGACGAGACCTACCGCGCCAACCGCGCCGCGCAGCTCGCCGTGCTCGATGAGCTGGGTAAACAGCTTGAGCTGGCGATCGCGGGCGGTGGGGAGCGCTACCAGCGGCGGCACCGCGACCGGGGCCGGCTGCTGGCCCGGGAGCGGATCGAGCTGCTCGTCGACCCGGACAGCCCGTTCCTCGAGCTGTCCGCGCTGGCCGCGTGGGGCACCGAATTCACCGTCGGGGCCAGCGTGGTGACCGGCATCGGGGTGATCTCCGGCGTCGAGTGCGTGATCATCGCGCACGACCCGACCGTCCGCGGCGGCTCGATGAACCCGTACTCGCTACGCAAGACGCTGCGCGCGCTGGAGATCGCCCGCACCAACCGGCTCCCGGTGATGAACCTGGTGGAGTCGGGCGGCGCGGACCTGCCGACGCAGGCCGACCTGTTCGTCCCGGCCGGCCGGATCTTCCACGAGCTCACCGAACTGTCCGCCCACGCGGTGCCCACCGTGGCGCTCGTGTTCGGCAACTCGACCGCGGGCGGCGCCTACGTGCCCGGCATGTGCGACTACGCGGTCCTGGTGGACGGGCAGGCCAAGGTGTTCCTCGGCGGGCCGCCGCTGGTGAAGATGGCCACCGGCGAGGAATCCGACGACGAATCGCTGGGCGGCGCCGAGATGCACTCGCGGGTCTCCGGGCTCTCGGACTACTTCGCCGTCGACGAGCACGACGCCATCCGCATCGGCCGCGCCATCATGGCCAGGATCAACTGGCGCAAGCAGGGACCGCCGCCGGGGCCCGCCGCGCCGCCCAGGTACGACCCGGACGAGATCCTCGGCATCGTGTCCGCCGACGTGAAGGTGCCGTTCGACCCGCGCGAGATCCTCGCCCGCGTCGTGGACTCCTCCGACTTCGACGAGTACAAGCCGCTGTACGGCACCTCGCTGGCGACCGGCTGGGCCCGGGTGCACGGGTACCCGGTCGGGGTCCTGGCCAACCACCGGGGGGTGCTGTTCAGCAAGGAAGCCAAGAAGGCCAGCGAGTTCATCCTGCTGGCCAACTCCACCGACACGCCGCTGGTGTTCCTGCAGAACACGACGGGGTACATGGTCGGCGCCAGCTACGAGCAGGGCGGCATCATCAAGGACGGCGCGAAGATGATCAACTCGGTGACCAACTCGGCCGTCCCGCACCTGACCATCAACATGGCGTCCTCGTTCGGGGCGGGCAACTACGGCATGTCCGGCCGCGCCTACGACCCGCGCTTCATGTTCGCCTGGCCGAGCGCCAAGCTCGCCGTGATGGGCGCGGCCCAACTGGCCGGGGTGCTGTCCATCGTCGGCCGGGCCTCGGCCGCGGCCACCGGGCGGCCGTTCGACGAGAAGGCGGACCGGGCCCGCACCGCCGCGATCGAGGCCCAGATCGAGGCCGAGTCGCACTCCTTCTTCGTCACCGCCCGCCTGTACGACGACGGCATCATCGACCCGCGCGACACCCGGACCGTCCTGGGCCTGGCCCTGTCGGCCGTGCACAACGGTCCGGTCGCGGGCCGCCGCGGCTTCGGCGTCTTCCGGATGTGATGCTGATGCCCACAGCCATCGCCAAGCTGCTGATCGCCAACCGCGGCGAGATCGCGGCCAGGGTAATAAAGTCCGCGCACGCGCTCGGCCTCGCCACCGTCGCCGTCTACTCCGATCCGGACGCCGGCGCCTCCTACGTGACGCTGGCCGACGAGGCGGTCCGGCTGCCCGGCGCGGCGGCCGCCGATACCTACCTGCGTGGCGACCTCATCATCGCGGCGGCCGCGGCCACCGGCGCCGACGCGGTCCATCCCGGTTACGGGTTCCTATCAGAGAACGCCGCGTTCGCACGGGCCTGCGCCGACGCCGGGCTGACCTTCGTCGGCCCGGCGCCCGAGACCATCGCCGCGATGGGCGACAAGGTTACGGCCAAGGCCATGATGGCCGACGCCGAAGTGCCCGTACTGCCGGGCATGACCGTCACCAACGACGGTGACCTGGCCGTCGCGGCCGAAACGGTGGGCTTCCCCCTGCTGGTCAAGGCGGCGTTCGGCGGCGGCGGACGCGGCATGCGGCTGGTCACCGACCCCGCGGAGCTAGCCGGAGCGGTAACCAGTGCGCGCAGTGAAGCGGCCTCCGCGTTCGGCGACGGCACCGTGTTCCTCGAGCGGTTCGTGACCGACCCCCGGCACGTCGAGGTGCAGATCCTCGGCGACACGGCGGGCACCGTGGTCCACCTGTTCGAGCGCGAGTGCTCCATCCAGCGCCGCTACCAGAAGATCGTGGAGGAGTGCCCGTCGCCGGCCGTCGAACCCCGTCTGCGGGGCGCGCTGGCCGCCGCGGCCGTCAGGGCGGGTCAGGCGGTCGGCTACGTCGGCGCGGGCACCGTTGAGTTCGTGCTGGACCGGGACGGTTCGTTCTACTTCCTGGAGATGAACACCCGGCTGCAGGTCGAGCACCCGGTCACCGAGGAGGTCACCGGCCTGGACCTGGTGGAGCTGCAGCTGCGGATCGCCGAGGGCGAGCCGCTGCCGCCGCAGGCCCGCGAGCCGCGGATTAACGGCCACGCGATCGAGGTCCGCCTGTACGCCGAGGACGTCCCGGCCGGGTTCGTGCCCGCCACCGGGACGCTGCACCGTTTCGCGATCCCGGCGGCCCCCGGCATCAGGGTGGAGACCGGCTTCCGCGACGGGTCGGTGGTCAGCCCGCACTACGACGCGATGCTGGCCAAGGTGATCGCGCACGGCCGGACCCGGGCCGACGCGGCGCGGCGCCTGGCCCGCGCGCTCCGAAGCGCCGAGATCCACGGCGTTACCACCAACCGCGACCTGCTCGCGGCGATCCTGCGCGAGCCCGGCTTCCTGGCCGGCGCCACCGACACCGGCTACCTCACCCGCCACCGCCCCGCGGTCCTCACCGTCCCGGCCGCCCAGGCCACGGCCGCCCATGCGCTGGCCGCGGCGCTGGCCCGCCAGGCGCGGCACCGCGCCGAGGCGCCGGTCCTGGGCACGCTGCCCTCCGGCTGGCGCAATGTCTTCTCCGCGCCGCAGCGCGTCACCTACACCGCGGCCGGGGAGTCCTACGCCGTCGCCTACCGCATCCGCGGTGACACCACGCGCGCATCCGTCAACGACGTGCCACTCGAAGGACTCATTCACGCGGCCAGCCCGGATCGCGTCGACCTCGAAATCGACGGCACCCGCCGGGTCTACCGGGTGCACCGCGTGCACACCGACACCTACGTCGACGCCAGCTACGGTTCCAGCGCGCTGTCCGAGGTGCCGCGGTTCGGCGACCCGGAGAAGGTCGCGCCCGCCGGGTCGCTGCTGGCCCCGATGCCCGGCCTGGTGCTGCGGGTCCTGGCCGAGGTCGGCGCCGTCGTCACCGCGGGTCAGCCGCTCCTGGTCCTGGAGGCGATGAAGATGGAGCAGACCGTCAGCGCGCCCGCCAGCGGCGTGGTGGCCGAACTGCGGGCCAAGGCGGGGGAGCAGGTCAGCACCGGCCAGGTCCTGGCGGTCCTGGAAGCCGACCGGGAAGAAGGCGGGTGAGCAATGCCGGTAGACATGGCCGCGCTGGCGGCTGACCTCGCCGCCGAGTCGGCCGTCACCCGCGCCCTGGTGGCCGGCCTGGACGAAGCCGGCTGGCGCACGCCGACGCCCGCGGCCGGCTGGGACATCGCCGACCAGATCAGCCACCTCGCCTACTTCGACGAGGTCACGGTCCAGTCCGCGGTCCACCCCGAGCAGTTCAAGGCCGAGCTGGCCGCCGCCGGGGATAACGTCGACCCCGACACGATCGCCGCCAGGTTCCGCGACCGCACCGGAGCCCAGTTGCTGGCCTGGTTCGAGGTGGCGCGCGCCGAGCTGATCGGCACCTTCGCGGAACTGGACCCCAGAACACGGTTGCCGTGGTTCGGCCCGGCGATGAGCGCCGCGTCGTCGCTGACCGCCCGGATCATGGAGACCTGGGCGCACACCCAGGACATCGCTGACGCCCTCGGCGCCACCCGCGAGCCCACGCCCAGGCTGCGCCACGTCGCGCACATCGGCGTCGGCGCCCGCGCGTTCAGCTATGCCGTCCACGGGAAGACCCCGCCCCCCGACCCGGTCCGCGTCGAGCTGGTCGCACCGGACGGCGCCCGGTGGACCTGGGGACCGGAGGACGCCGAGAACCGGGTCACCGGCCCAGCCCTGGACTTCTGCCTGCTGGTGACCCAGCGCCGGCACCGCGACGACCTCGCCCTGGCCATCGACGGCCCGGCCGCGACCGAGTGGATGGCGATCGCGCAGGCCTTCGCCGGCGCGGCGGGCACCGGGCGATCCCCCAAGGGTTAAGGAGGCGGACAGATGCCAAGGCCCGTACGCATCGCCAACTGCTCCGGGTTCTACGGTGACCGCCTCGCCGCCGCCCGGGAGATGCTGGATCAGGGTTCCGGCCCGATCGACGTGCTGACCGGCGACTACCTGGCCGAACTCACCATGCTGATCCTGTGGAAGGCCCGCCGCAAGGACCCCAGCCTCGGTTACGCGACCACCTTCCTCAAGCAGATGGAGGACGTGCTCGGCACCTGCCTGGAGCGCGGCGTCAAGGTCGTCGCCAACGCCGGCGGCCTCAACCCGGCGGGACTCGCCGCCAAGATCACCGAACTGTCCGGCAAACTCGGCCTGAACGCCCGCGTCGCCTACATCACCGGCGACGACCTGGCCCCGGTCATCGGTGACCTGCAGGCCGCGGGCCAGGAGTTCGCGAACCTCGACACCGGGCTGCCGCTGGCCAAGGCCGACCTGCCGGTGGTCACCGCCAACGCCTACCTCGGCGGCTGGGGCATCACGGCGGCGCTGCAGGCCGGCGCGGACGTCGTCATCTGCCCCCGGGTCACCGATGCCAGCCTGGTCACCGGGCCCGCCGCGTGGTGGCACGGCTGGCGCCGCGACGACTGGGACGCCCTGGCCGGCGCCGTCGCCGCCGGTCACGTCATCGAGTGCGGCCCGCAGGCCACCGGCGGCAACTACAGCTTCCTGGCGGAGATCACCGACCGCCGCTACCCCGGTTTCCCGATCGCCGAGGTCGCCGCCGACGGCAGCAGCGTCATCACCAAGCACGACGGCACCGGCGGTCTCGTCTCTCCGGGCACCGTGACGGCTCAGCTGCTCTACGAGATCGGCGATCCCGCCTACCTCAACCCCGACGTCGTCGCCCACTTCGACACCATCCGGCTGGAGCAGGCCGGCCCGGACCGGGTCGCGCTGACCGGCACCCGGGGCAGCCCGCCGCCCGACACCCTCAAGGTCGCGCTGAACATGCTCGGCGGCTACCGCAACACCACCACGATGGTCCTGGTCGGCCTGGACATCGAGCAGAAGGCCGAGCACGCCATCACGCTGCTGACCGGGCTGCTCGGCGGCACCGGGCAGTTCGACGACTTCGACGTCCGCCTGCTGCGCTTCGACCAGCCGGACGCGCCCACCAACGAGCAGGCCACCGCGCACCTGCGGATCACCGTCAAGGATCAGGACGAGCGCAAGAGGGGCCGCGCGTTCTCCAACGCCGTGATGGAACTCGCGCTGGCCGGTTACGCCGGCTTCCACACCACCAGCCCGCCCACCGCGGCGAGCGCATTCGGCGTCTACTGGCCCACCCTGGTCCCGGCCGCCCTCGTCACCCAGACGGTGCACTTGCCGGACGGACGAACCCAGGTCGTTCGGCACCATGAAGGTCCTTACCATGCCCCGGCCCGGCTCCAGGCCGGGTCCGCCGCGGACGCCGAGCCCGGCGGCCCCCGCGGCGGCCCGCACGGTGTCGGCTCACTCAGGGACGTCCCGCTCGGGCGGCTGTGCGGCGCGCGGTCCGGCGACAAGGGCGGCGACGCCAACGTGGGCCTGTGGGCCACCAGCCCCCGCGCGTACGCCTGGCTGCGCGAGTACCTGACGGCCAGCCGGCTGACCGGGCTGCTCACCGAGGCAGCCGACCTGCCGATCGACCGTTACGAGCTGCCGAACCTGCTGGCCCTCAACTTCGTCATCCACGGCCTGCTCGCGCCCGGCGTATCCGCCACCACCCGGCCCGACGCCCAGGCCAAGGGCCTCGGCGAGTACCTGCGCTCCCGCATCGTCCCGGTCCCCGCCGACCTGCTGTAACAGCCGCCCATCGCATCCGGCCGCCTCAACGAGGGCGGCTTTCACACTCGTGACTCTAGTAAATTTATTCGAGTATAGCTAATTTACTGGCAATATCAAGCCAAATTCGCTATCATGTTCGGTAGAAGATCATTCCTCCGAACGGGTGGTGTGCATGCTTCAGGGACCGGTTCCTGCGGGATCCGGGCGGGACGGGGATCCCGCCCGGGAGCCGACGCCGAGCCCGGACCCGATGAGCGAGGAGGAGTGGCAGGCCTGGTGTGACTCGGGGATGGACCAGGATGAGCCGCCGGATCCTGAGGAGGAGGACCCCGATTCGGCGGCGCCCTGGGAGTACGACCTGGACGCGATCGTGGCGGAGTGCCGTCGGATCACCGCGGAGGAGGCTGCCGCCTGCGCCCGGGCGGTGCGGCTGGGCCAGGCCGGCGGGCAGCCGGTCGGCTGGGCACGGCGCGGCCCGGGGCAACCCGGCTCGGCCCGGCGGGCTCCCGGGGAGTACCTGTCCCAGGCGGCGGGGTTCGCGGCGGGGATGCTGCTGGATACGATGCCGGGACGCGGGGCGCTGGCCGGGTTCGCGGCCGAGGCGGCCGGGGACGATGACCGGTTCGACGGTGCCCGTGATGATGAGGTGGCGGGGGTGATCGCGGCGTGGGACCGGGTCGAGGCGTACGCCAGCGCCCGTAAGCACGCGGCGGTGGCGGAGTTCATCCGGCGGCGTGCCGAGCCGGGCTTCGAGCCGGAGGGCCCGGCGCAGATGCCGGCCGTGTGAGATGAGTTCACCACAACTGAGCTGGCCACGGTGCTAGGGGAATCGCGGGGGACGGCGGAGGATCTGCTGGAGCTGGCGCGTGACCTGGAGGTGAAGCTGCCGGGGACGAAGGCGGCGTTCCGGGACGGGACCTTGCGGGCGTCGAAGGTGGAGATCATCGCCCGGGCCACCGCGGTGCTGGACCCGGCGGAGGCGCGCAGGGCTGAGGCGCTGGTGCTAGGGCGGGCGGGCCGGCTGACCCCGGGCGGGCTGCGCGCCGCGATCGCCCGCGCCGTGATGGAAGTCGCGCCGGACAAAGCCCGCAAGCGGCGCGAGCAGGCGGCCCGCGATGCCCGGGTGCAGCGGTGGGCCGAGGACAGCGGGAACGCCGCGCTGATGGGCCGGGAACTGCCCCCGGCCGAGGTCCTCGCCGCCGACCAGCGGATTACCGTGTGGGCGCGGGAGCTGAAGAAGGCCGGCCTGGACGGCGACATGGACGTGCTGCGCGCCCGTGCCTACCTGGACATCTTGCTGGACAAAGACTCCCGGCCCCGCCAGGACACAGTCGGCGGGCCGGACAGCACCGGACAGGACGGCACCGGGCCGAACAGCACCGGGCCGAACAGCACCGGGCCGAACAGCCCGGGCGGTGCGGGGCCGGGCGACGCGGGCCCAGGCGGCGGACCGGAGTCGGCAGGGTCATCCGGGCCGAGCCCGGGATCTCGGCCCGGCGTGGTGCCGGCCGGGTTCGCCGGGCGGATCAACCTTACCGTCCCGCTGTCTACCCTGCTGGACCTGGCCGACCGGCCCGGGGAGATCCCCGGGATCGGGCCTATCGACCCGTGGCTAGCCCGGGACCTGGCCCGCGCCGCCGCAGCCAACCCCAAGACGACATGGTGCGTGACCGTGACCGACCAGGACGGGCACGCCATCGGGCACGGCTGCGCCCGGCCCGAACCCAAGAGCCACGCCCGATGTAGGGACAAACCCGACAAACCTGACCCGCCGGACGAACCCGAGCCAGGGTTCTCCTTCACGGCTGCTAGCCAGCACGGACCGCCCGGCGGATACGGCAGCTGGCGGCTACGCAGCGGGGTCGGCGCACCATGCGATCTGATCGTCGCGCTCGATCCGATCACCACCGGCGACTGTGACCATCGGTACGAGGCCAGGGGCCACGACCCCGGGGTCAAGCTCCGGCACCTGTCCCAGGTGCGGCACGCTACCTGCACCGGGCTGCTCTGCCGACGGCCCGCCGCCCAGTGCGACTTCGAGCACAACACCCCGTATGAAGCGGGCGGACGGACATGCTTGTGTAACGGCGGCCCTAAATGTAGGTATGACCATCGGCTCAAGCAGCACCCCCAGTGGCACGTCGATCAGCTTCCCGACGGTACGTTCCGCTGGACCACCCCGTCCGGCCGCCAGTTCACCACCGAGCCCACGCGCTACCCGATCTAGATAAGGCTGCGAAAGAGCTCAGTCCGGTATTGATGAGCTGAGCGGCGCGGCGGACGTCGGCGGTCACCGCCTGGTGGACCTGGGTAGGTGTGCGGATGCCGTCCAGGTATTTCGACAGGCTTTGGAACTGGATGCGCCACAGGCCGAGCAGGGCGGTGGCCGCGATCTGGGGCTCCGGGTCGTCCGGGTTCATGCCGGCCCGCCTGGCCAGGATCGCGGCGGCCACGCCGACGAACTGATCCATCATGTCGCTCTGGTACGCCCGCAATGAGGGGGTGGCCTGGATCAGTGCGCCGAAGCGCCGGATCGCGGCGCCGGCCTGGCCCGGGTCGTCCTGGGCGGCCAGCCAGGACGTCATGGCGCTCAGCTCGTCGTCGAGGATCCGCAGCGCCGCCGCGACCGGCGCCATCCCAGGTTCGGCCAGGCCGGTCCGCAGCGAGGTCATCGTGGACTCCAGGCGGTCCAGGATCAGCGACTCCTTGGTGGGGAAGTAGTTGAAGACCGTCTTCTCCGACACCCCGCACGCCTCGGCGATCTCTGTCACGCGGACCGCGTCGAAGCCCCGTTCCAGGAACATCTCGGTCGCGGTGTCAGACAGCTGCTGGCGCATCAGGCGCTTCTTGCGCTCCCGCAGTCCTTCGGTCTCTGGCGCTCCGGTCCCGGGGGTGCGCGGCGCCGTCCAATCCACTGTCCGGGTGCTCATGTCTCTAGCATAGTCCAGTGTCAGCATTTTTTCTGCTACTATAATTTTCTAGCGGCTAAAAATAGCTGCCCGTCCTGCAGCGCTAGGAGTCCCAGTGGCTGAGATCCGCATCGTCCGTGACTACCCTGATCCCCCGCGAAGGTCTGGCGGGCCGTGACCGACCCGGCGCTCGTCCCGCTGTGGACCGCCACCGGCGCCGGCGGGCGGCCCGAAGGATTCACCCCCGTCGTAGGCACCAAGTTCCGGCTCATCGCCAAGCCCAAGCCCGGCTGGAACGGCATCGTCAACTGCGAGGTGCTTGAGGTAAGCGAACCGTCGCTGCTGCGCTACTCGTGGACCGGCGACGACGGCGGCGACGTGACCGAGGTCGTCTACCGGCTTGAGCTGCACGCTGGCGGCACTCGCTTCACCTACGAGCACACCGGCTTTACCGGCGTCGGCGGATTCTTCATGGCGCAGTTGCTGGGCCACGTCCGGAGGAAGATGCTCAGCGTGGGCCTGCCCGCCGTGCTGGACGATCTCGACGACGACGGCGCGCTTCTCCCCGCCAGTACCCTCAAGCCCAAGTCCCTGGGGTAACCGGACAAGTCAGCCAGGCAGAGATACTCTGGAATCCGATGGTTGTGATCTAGACTATTGGCTCGTGACGAGCGAGGCGGGCATGTGGGGAACCGAGGTCGCGCGCGGCGACGGGCCGGTGGCGTTTCTCGTCTACGAGCAGCGTCGGCGGCGCGTCACCGAACTGCTGCACGACGCGGCCCGCTGGGCCGACCGCGACCATCTGGTCCAGGGCGACCGGCGGGTCACGTTCACGGCGATGATCGCGGCCGCGGACCGGGTGGCCGGACACCTGTCCGTGCGCGGCCTCGGCCCCGGTGACCGGCTGTTGCTGCTCGACCGTAACTCGCCGGAGTGGGTGATCTCGCTGTGGGCCGGCCTGCGGCTGGGCGCGGTGGTGGCGCCGAGCAACCGGTGGTGGAGCACGGAAGAGATCGCCCATGCGATCGAGCTCACCGCGCCCGCCGTCATCATCGCGGACACCGAGATGGCCAGGCTGCTGCCCGCCGGTACCGGCGAAAGCACGGGTACCGGCGAAGGTACCGGCCCGGCCGTGGTGCCGGTAGCCGACATCCGGGCCGCCCAGAGCACGCCGCCGCTGCCCATCCCCGAGCGGCCCACGGGAGGCGAGGACGACCCCGCGCTGATCATCTTCACGGCCGGCACGACCGGCCTGGCCAAGGCGGCGGTGCTCGCGCATCGTTCGGTCATCGCCAACCTGCAGAACCTGCTGGTCACCTCGAAGCGGCTGCCACACCAGCTCAGCGACGACCGGCCACCCGAGGTCATCCTGCAAAGCGGCCCGCTGTTTCACATTGGCGGCATCCAGTCGCTGCTGCTGGCCCTGCTCGGCGGCAACACGATGGTGTTCCTGGAGGGGCGCTTCGACTCGGGCCAGGTGCTCGACCTCATCGAACGTGAGCGGGTGAGCATCTGGGGCGCCGTTCCGACGATGGCTATCCGCGTGCTCACCGATCCCACGCTGCCCGGGCGTGACCTGTCCGCGGTGCGGTCGATCTCGCTCGGCGGCTCCCCGGTGACCCCCGAACTCTCCGACCGGCTGCGCGCCGCCTTCCCGGCGGTCCAGCGCGGAGTGTCCACCATCTACGGCATGACCGAGGCCGGCGGCACGGTCGCCGCCGCGTCCGGCGCCCTGATGGCCGAGCACCCGCAGACCGCCGGGCGGCCGCTGCCGGTCGTCGAGATGCGCATAGCGGAACCGGACGAAACCGGCACCGGCGAGATCATCGTCCGCACGCCGTCCCAGATGCTCGGCTACTGGGGCGAGGACGCGCCGGAGGTCATCGACGCCGACGGCTGGCTGCACACCGGCGACCTCGGCCGCATCGACGACGGCCTGCTGTACGTCACCGGCCGCGCGAAGGACGTCATCATCCGGGGCGGGGAGAACATCGCCGCGTCCCACGTCGAGGAGGTGCTGCACCAGCACCCCGCGGTAGCGGCCGTCGCCGTCCTCGGCCTGCCCGACGCCGACCTGGGCGAGATCGTCGGCGCGATCGTGCAGTTGCGCGCCGCCGCGACCGCCGCTGAGCTCACCGCCTTCGCCGCGGACCGCCTCGGCCGCTTCCAGGTGCCGGCCCGGTGGCGGCTGCAGGAAGAGCCGCTGCCGATGACCGACGCCGGCAAGATCGCCAAGCATGAGCTCCGCCACGCCTGGCTTTCGGAGCTCAAAGGTGAACCCACCAGAAAGGCCCGCACGCCATGACCGATCCAGCCCCGTCGGATTCCGTCGTCACCTGGACAACCGAAGGCCCGGCGTTCGTGGTCCGGCTGGCCAACCCGCCCGCCAACCAGCTCGGCCAGTCGCTGCTCGACGGCCTGAGCGCCGCCCTCGGCGCGTTCGAGGCCTCGGCGGCCCGGATCCTCGTCGTCCGCTCCGGGCTCGACGGGTTCTTCGCGGCGGGCGCGGACATCAAGCTCATGGCCGGCGCCGATCGCGCGACGCTGCGGGCGCTGGACATGATGCTGACCGCCCGCGAGGTCCCGGCGGAAGAGGCGCTCGCGATCGGCCTGCTGGACCGCGTCACCGAGCCGGGCGGCGCTCTCGAGCAGGCGCTGGAGCTAGCCGGGCAGTTCGGCGCCATGTCCCGCCCGGCGCTCGCCGCCGTGCTGCGCTGCGTCGATGACGCCGCCGAACTGCCGCTGGCCGAGGGCATGGCCCGCGAGGCCGACCGGGTCACGGACCTGCTCGACTCACCGGACGGCCAGGAAGGCCTTGCCGCGTTCATCGCCAAGCGCCCCGCGAGCTTCGCTTGACCGCCCCCGGGTTAGGGCCGGATGTCCCCGATGCGCTGCCGCACCTCGCCCAGCACCTCCACGACCCGCCCCGACAAGGCACCGTCCACCCCGGCCAGGCCGAAGTCGGCGTCCGCCAGCGCCTTGGTCGCCGCCTCGAGGACCTCATGCCCGGCCGGGGTCAGCACGGCGAGGATGGTGCGCCGGTCGGTCGGGTGCGGGCTGCGCTTGACCAGGTTCCGTTTCTCCAGCTGGTCCAGGGCCAGCGTGACGGTGGTCGGGTGGACCATCAGGTGCCTGCCGAGCTGGCCGAGCGGCCGCGTGCCGTCGCGGGACAGCTGCAGGGTGGTCATCAGCAGGTAGCCGGTGCGGGTCAGATCGTGGGTGCGCAGCGTCGCGTCGATCGCCGCGGTCATGGCCTGGTGCGTGCGCAAGATGGCGACCATGGCGGTGAACTGGTCGGCTGCGGGCTGGCCGTGGGCCACCCACTGCTCACGCGACCACTCGACGGGATCCTGCCGCTCTGTCACTGCTGTCTCCGACTCATCACGACGCCCTCTTCCCGGGCCACTGGTCCTGGCTTGCTCTAGCACCCTATTATCTAGTCATGGAGAAGTCTACGTACGAAGACGTACTGTACGAGGTCGACGGGCCCGCGGCGGTCATCACCATCAACCGGGAAGATCGGCTCAACGCCTTCCGTGGCCAGACGATCGAGGAGCTGATCCACGCCTTCAAGCGGGCCTGGGCGGACAAGTCGGTCCGCGGGGTCATCCTCACCGGGGCCGGGACCCGCGCGTTCTGCGTCGGCGGCGACGTCAAGCAGCGGGCCGAGACCGGCGACTACGGCCCGACCAGCAACGGCCTGTTCGAGGTGATCTACCTGCACCGGCTCATCCGCGACGTGCCCAAGCCGGTCATCGCGGCGGTGAACGGGCTGGCCATCGGCGGCGGCCACGTCCTGCACGTGCTGTGCGACCTGTCCATCGCCGCCGAACACGCCAGGTTCGGCCAGGCGGGCCCCCGGGTCGGCTCGTTCGACGGCGGCTTCGGCTCGGCTTACCTGGCCCGGGTGGTAGGCGAGAAGCGCGCCCGCGAGATCTGGTTCCTGCTCGAGCAGTACTCGGCCGAACAAGCCGAGCGATGGGGCCTGGTCAACAAGGTCGTGCCGGCCGAGGAGCTGATGCCGGCCGCCAAGGCCTGGGTGAACCAGCTGGCGCAGTACAGCCCGACCGCGATCCGCTTCCTCAAGCACTCGTTCAACGCCGACACCGACCACCAGGGCGGCCTGTCCCAGATGTCGCAGGCGGGCCTGGACGTCTTCTCCGTCACCGACGAGGCCAGGGAAGGAGCGGCCGCCTTCGCCGAGAAGCGCAAGCCCGACTTCACCACCCACCAGATCGCCCACTGACGAACCATGAAAGACCTTTATCCCGAACGGGCCTGGTTTCTGCGGCCCTTAAGGTGCAGGCATGGACATGGCGACCGCGCTCGCCGAGCTCGGCGTGGCCGAGGGCAGCCTGGACCCCGATGCCAGGGACCAGCTCGACCGTAACGGCTACGTCCCGCTGCCCGGTGTCTTGTCCGCCGGTCAGCTCACGGCGATCCGCGCCCGGCTGGCCGAACTGCTGGCCGCCGGCACCGTGGTGGTCTTCAACAGCCACCTGTGGCACGGCGGCACCCTGAACCGCAGTGACCGGCCGCGCCGGGCGCTGCACTCCTACTTCACCCGCCGCGCCAACCGGCAGCAACTCGACCAGACGAAGTACATCCGGCGCGACACCTTGGCCCGCCTGAACCCGCCTGCGCGGTTCATACTGGACGTCTAACGCCGAGGAGCCGCAGTGAACGACTATCCAGCCATGATCACCACGGTGAACCACGTCGAACCGGTGCCGCGCCGCATCCGGGCCTATCTCGGGACCGAGAAGGTCCTGGACACGACCCGGGCCCTGTACGTTTGGGAGTGGCCTTATTACCCGCAGTACTACGTTCCGCTGGCCGACGTGCGCCAAGATCTGCTGACCCCGGAGGGGCGTGCCCAGCAAACCGGCCGCGGAAAGGCAGAACTGCACGCGCTGCGGGCCGGCGAGGTGCACCGGCCGCGGGCGGCCCGGCTGATCACCGAGTCCGCGGTGGACGGGCTGGACGGCACCGTCCGCTTCGAGTGGGCGGCGCTGGACGCCTGGTTCGAGGAGGACGAGCAGGTGTTCGTGCACCCGCGCAGCCCGTACGTCCGGGTCGACGCGCTGCGCTCGAACCGCCCGGTGCGCGTGGAACTCGACGGGGTCGTGCTGGCCGACTCGGCGTCCCCGGTGATGGTGTTCGAGACTGGCCTGCCGACGCGGTACTACGTCAGCCGCACCGATGTCCGCTTCGAGCACCTAGTCCCCACCGACACGGTGACCGCGTGCCCCTACAAGGGGATGACCAGCGGTTACTGGTCGGTCCGGGTCGGCGGCACGGGGCACGAGGACCTGGCCTGGGCGTACGACTTTCCCACCCGCCAGCTCCTGCCCATCACCGGCATGATCGCCTTCTACAACGAGAAGGTCGACACGTTCCTCGACGGTGAGCTGCTTGAGCGGCCCGAGACCCATTTCTTCCGAACGGCATCTAGCGGGCGGGCTGCTGGGATACCACGATAGGCAGCGGGTTCATCAAGATCTGCACCTACTGGACGGTCGGAATCTTGCTACGGGTCAGAAGGTTGTGTCTTGCTCGGCATATCAGTGTCCCCGGTTACGGCCGGGCATTGGCAGCAGGGCGGGGCTGTGCGGCGGGCTCTGTCTGGCGCAGCCGGTGCAATCCGAACTCATAGAGCGCGAGGAGGATGGCGATGATGAGCAGGGTGACCCAGTTGACGTTGAATATCAGCAGGGCGAGCGCGGCGATCACGGCGCCGCCGATGCGGAATAGTTCGAGGTGGCGGCGGACCCAGGTGACCGTCGCGTCGCTGCTGGCATGGCCGCCCATGGCCGACACCAGCTGGCCGGCGGACCCGGCGGCACGGCGCCCCCACGCCCGGGTCGCGACGGCCCAGCGGTAGGGTCCGGCCAGCAGCGCCACGACCAGGACGATGAGGCCGCCGATCAGGAACCACATGGTGACGTCGAAGAAACCGTGCAGGACCTGGCCCGTGATCACGCTGAGCGCCGCCCGGTTCTGCGGCTTGGCTCCCGCGGTCAGGTCAGACTCCAGCCAGTACATGGCCCGCCGGACCACGATCAGGGCGAGCATGCCGCCGATGGTCAGCTGGAGCAGGGTGCGGCGGCGGCGAGGTGATGCCCACAGCGCGGCGATGAACGCCAGCGGGGTCAGGATCAGCAGCAAGAGCACGATGCCGTTGAAGGCGCGGTAGGCGTGCTGCGCGCCGGTCAGTGACGAGGCCGGGAACAGCGCGATCTGCCCGCAGGTCGGCGGGAGCGGATGCCCGATCGCGGCGGCGATTTTCTGGCAGTCCGCGGCCGGGATGGTGCTGGTGGTGATCGAGGGCAGGGTGACGTTCTTGCCGAACAGCGCGGACGCCTCGGCCTGCACGCTCTTGAGCGCCTCGTTGAGCAGCGGGACCAGGTTCAGCACCACCTGGCCGTTGGTGGTCTGCAGCGCCTTGCTGTCGCCCTTCAGCGCGCTGATGAGCTGGGTGTCGGCGAACCGGTTCGCCGCCACCCACAGCTGCTGGAATTTCGGGCTGGCCAGGACCTTGTTGACGGCGTCCTGGATGTATCCCTTGGCCCCGGCGCTCAGCGGTCCGGCCAGGCTGGCTGCCTTCGGCGGGAGCGCGTTGGCGATGGTCTGCTGCGGGTTCAGGGCGGCGTAGATCTCGTTCGTGATCTCCGCGCTCACGGCAGCCTGCACCTGTGGGCTCGCGGCGATCGGGCCGACCGTCGCGACGTACGCGTCGGTGTTGGCCACGGTGCGGTGCGCCCATGTCGCGAGGATCGTCACGGGAAGCAGGATCGCGAAAAGGACCACCAGCACGGCCGCGAGCACCCCTCGTGCGCGCCTGCGGCCGGTGCGCCGCTCTCCGTGCTGGCCCGGCGGGGATTCCGTATCACCGCTCGCGTCCGGCCGCGCGACCTCCTCCCCAGGCTCAGCTGGGCCGGTAGCGCCGTCTGGCGGCTGCCTGTCGCCAGGTGACCTATCAACGCTCATGTCCCCAGACCTCCCTCACGAATGCAGGACGTGCTCAGCCCGTTCATGCCCTCCAGGCTCGCCGTCCGCTGGTCACGCTAGCCTCACCAGGCCTGACACCTGACCTTCGCACCAGGCCCAGTAAACTGGACGGGACCACATCCGTTGGGACTTTAGACAGGTCATCTCTACCGGAGTAACGGCAAAGGTCCCCATGCGGGCAGGCCGGACGGCCTTCCTCGCTGGCCGCGCGCTGCCCTTGCTGCCTCTCCGGTTCTGTACGGGCATCGGCCCGTCCCATCTGATCGTCTCGATCTTCCCAGGCGGCTCAGCCATCTCACTCTCCCTGGTCAGAAGTATGCGCTCTGCGCCGACGGAAGTCGCGAGAACATGCGCGCCTAGCGGCGCGGCCAGGCGGCCGGGCTGAACCAGATCGCGATCTCGCGGATCTGGCCCGCGTTGGGGCTGAAGCCGCATGTGGATGGCGATGTGGGACCTTACGGCTTGTAATTGCTGTAGGGGCCTCCGACCCGGTCGTAGGTGTTTCCCAGGTCGTCCTGGGTGATCTTGGCTGCTCCTTCGTCCGGGGTGAGGACCAGGTCCTGGTCGAGGATCACGGCGCGGAAGGTCCAGCCCGGCGGGGGCGTCAGGCGGCCACCGAGGTCCTTCAGGCTCTGGTAGGTCTGGCCGGGGTCAACGATGAGGCTGGCCGACTTCATGCACCACGAATCGCCGTCGGGGTCGTCCAGGAGGAAGGCCGGTGAGCCCTTGCTGATGCCGAGCTGGGTGTCGCGCTTGCCGGTGATCGGCTTGTAGGCGACGCTCTCGTGCTTGCGCATCTCCTTGGGCACGTCCAGCCACATCACCCACCGTGCCGTCAGCCCGCTGAAGTCACGCTCGGCGCCCACCATGGCCTCAACCCAGTCCAGGCACCACAGCCGGGGACCGTTCTTGAACGCGCCGAGCAGATCGTACTCCTTCGTCAGGTCCTCGACGTCGACCTGGTCCAGCACGGCCTGCGGGCAGGTATCCCCGGTCCCGGCGGGGTCGTTCATCCCGATCGTGTTGTAGACCCCGGCGACCAGGTGGTGGGTGATCGCGTGGCCGCCGATCAGGAAGATCTC
>Ga0074046_10000995_pt1 | contig 26241 bp, 21 predicted proteins | sample BogForMeECP23OM3_FD_94441 | JGI IMG/M metagenome (GOLD analysis project Ga0074046, IMG submission 94441) | Bog forest soil microbial communities from Calvert Island, British Columbia, Canada - Bog Forest MetaG ECP23OM3 | ecosystem: Environmental > Terrestrial > Soil > Wetlands ...
ACGCCGACACGGAAGTTAAGCTGGGACGCCGCAGCCGCATGAATCTTACGGAGGCGCTGGCGCACTCGAACAACGCCTACTTCGAAGCGGTTGGGCGCTAGCTCGGCTTCGAGAAGGTGCAATACTACGCGCATCAGTTCGGACTCGGCGAACTTGCCGGTTATCACATTCCTGGCGAGGAGTTGGGCACTTATCCGGAAGTAGAAATACCGGCCAAACTTGGTGGCGTCGGCAAGATGTGCTCGTTTGGCGAGGGCATCTCCATGACTCCGCTGCAACTGGGCGCGCTGGTGACGGCAATCTCAAACGGCGGCACGCTCTACTACCTGCAACATCCGACCAGTTCCGATGAAGTTGCCAGCTTCCAGCCTCGCGTCAAGCGCCATCTCGACATCGAGCCGGTGATTCCCGAACTCTCCGACGGCATGGCCGGAGCCGTTGCTTATGGCACGGCGCGCAGCGTGCGTCTAAATTTTAACGAGGAATCGATCTTGGGCAAGACCGGGACCTGTTCGCGCGCCGGCACGCGCTACGGATGGTTCGCATCTTACGCCAACACCGACATCGGACGCATTGTGACGGTTGTCTTCCTGCAGGGCGGACGTTCTACCTTCGGGCCCAAAGCGGCGGAGATTGCAGGCCGCATGTACCGCAATCTTTACGATCACAACTTCTTCCTGGCCGGAGCAGCGGGCACAATTCCCGCGTCGGACTTGGAGAAGGTCAGCGATTCGGCTGCGCCGCGAGAATAGCCGCAGATATCAATTGCCGCGGAATCGATCCCGTCCTCCTGATTGCGTTCTTCGAACGGTCAATCGAAAGCGTCTGCTTGCCGTCATTCAATGATCGTGCTTCCTTGTCCAGTGCTCCATGTTTGGGGTTCTATGACCAACGGAACCATGCTGCGCAGTTCCTTCTCGCGAAATCCCTCACCGCTGCATCATAGTTGGATCATGAGTGCGTCTGCCGCGGTCGCGAAGCGCCTGGAATCGCCCGGAGTTGTGACTTTCTTCGGCTTCTTCGGTACGCCTGGGCGCCGAACTCTCATGGGTTGCCTGCTGCTGATCGTGGCTGTGCTGGCATCCTACAACCCCGTGACTCGCAATGGCTTCATCAACTTTGACGACGATGGATACATCACGAGCAACCCTCATGTGAAAGCCGGTGTGACGCCGGCGACTGTGCGGTGGGCCTTTACCACCTATGAGCAAGCGAACTGGCATCCCCTGACCTGGCTTTCCCTTGCTCTCGACTGCGAACTCTTCGGCCCGAATCCCGCCGGGCACCACTACATGAGTGTGCTGTTGCACGCGCTCAATGCGGTCTTGCTCTTTCTGTTTCTCCAGAGCGCCACCGGGTTCCGCTGGCGCAGCCTGATGGTTGCCGCCCTCTTTGCGCTTCATCCGATAAACGTCGAGTCCGTGGCTTGGGCAGCCGAGCGGAAGAACGTGTTGAGCATGATGTTCTTTCTGCTTGCCCTCTATGCCTACGTCGGGTACACGCGTCGGCCGGGGCTTCCCCGATACGCTGCGGTGGTATGCGCGTTTGCGCTTGCGCTTCTCTGCAAGCCCCAGGTGATTACATTTCCGTTCTTGCTTCTTCTGTTGGACTACTGGCCGCTATACCGTATTGGCGCTCCGGCGATGCCCGGCGCGCCAGCCTACAGATTGGGAACGCGATGGCTGGTATTGGAGAAAGTGCCTTTGCTGATGCTGTCGGCTGCCAGCGCACTGGTTACGATGAAGGCCCAGAGGGCCGGAGGCACGGTCAAGTCGCTTTCCCTCTATAGCCTTCCCTTGCGGTTGGAGACAGCCGTGATCTCGTATGTGCGCTATCTGGGAAAGGCGGTCTGGCCTTCGAATCTGGTCGCTCTCTATCCCCATCCCACGAAGCTGTATCCGGGCTGGCAATTGGCTGCGGCAGTGGAGCTGCTGATGCTTGTGACTGTACTCGTTTTCGTCCCGCGAGCCCGCGACCGCCGCTATCTCGCCGTCGGTTGGCTCTGGTTTCTGGGCAGCCTCGTGCCGATGATTGGACTAGTGCAGGTGGGCGCTCAGGCAATGGCAGATCGCTATGCCTACATTCCGTTCATTGGCCTGTTTTTGATGGTGACCTGGCTCGTGGCAGATTGGGCTCAGACTCATCAGCTTTCCACTACATGGCTGGTTATTCCAGCGGTTTCTTGTCTGCTCGTGTTCGGGACGCGCACTTACCGTCAGGTGGGATATTGGCACGATAGCGAGTCGTTCTGGGTACGAACGCTGGCGCTGACCGAGGACAATTTTCTGGCCCACGATATATTGGGATATTTCTTGACCAGCCAAGGCCGAACCGAAGAGGGAGCCGCTCACTTCCGCGCCGCGCTCGCCATCCGTCCCGAAGATCCGGAGGCCAACATGAACCTCGGTCCCTATGAACAGGCCCGCGGCCATCTGCCCGAGGCCATCGCACACTATGAGACGGTGGCTCTGTACTCCGCCAATCTCGGCGTGCGCGCTACCGCCTACTTCAATCTGGGCCATACCTATCGGCAGATGGGGGAGTTGGGGAAAGCGAAGCAGTGTTTCGAAGCTACGCTGGAACTGGCGCCCGATCAGCCCGTGGCCATGGTCGGACTCGGCTTGATCGCCGAGAAAACCGGCGATTTTCCCGAAGCTGTTCGCCAGTACTCGCACGCCGTGGCGTTGCAGCCCACTGACGTGGGGTCCCTGTTGCTCGCCCACGCGCTGCAGCAAGAAGGACACGCCGATGACGCCAAAGCGATTTCTGAGCGTGTCGCCCGTGTCTCCCCAAATTTTCTCGAAACCCAGAAAGCGGCGGACGCGCTGATCTCCGGCAAGTGAGTGCGCGCCCTGTCGGACAGCTGAGGGCAGCTGTGCCTGCGCGAGTCTCTACTGCTTCACTTCATCCTTAGCCACAACGCCGTCTTTGATGTAGATGATACGGTGCGCGTATTCGGCGATATCGTGTTCGTGCGTCACCACGATGATCGTATTGCCTTCCGAGTGCAGACGATCGAACAGCGCCATAATCTCGTTGCCGGTTTGGGAGTCGAGATTGCCGGTCGGTTCGTCGGCGAGAATGATAGCTGGCTTATTCACCAGAGCTCGGGCGATGGCCACGCGCTGACGTTGTCCGCCAGAGAGTTCGTTGGGCTTGTGGCTCATGCGTGATTCCATGCCGACCGAAGTCAGTGCGGCCTTAGCGCGTTCGGCGCGCTCGTCAGCCGGAATTCCGGCATAGATCAGTGGCAGCTCCACGTTGTGTAACGAGGTAGCGCGCGCCAGCAGATTGAAAGTTTGAAAGACAAAACCGATTTCCTTATTGCGGATACGGGCCAGTTCGTCGTCGTCGAGATCGCTGACCAGCTGTCCGTTGAGCCAGTACTGACCTTTGGAAGGCGAGTCGAGACAGCCAATCAGGTTCATCAGCGTGGACTTGCCAGAGCCGGACGGACCCATGATGGCGACGTATTCGTTGCGCTGGATGCGCAGGTTGATACCCCGAAGCGCGTGGACCTGCTCCGAGCCCATGTCGTAGGTCTTCCACAGATCTTCGGTCGAGATCATGTAGGAGTCAGGCGCAGCCCAATTCGCGGGCTTATCGATAGGGAATACTTCGGCGGTCGCCATCTTGCTCTCCTTCTCCGGATCGGGCTCGAACACGCACGCTCCTATGGCTGTTCTATCTTGGACGTTCTAACTGGTTAGAAGTTAGTGGAGCGCCGGGCGTCCTCGCCCGGCCACTCGAGACCTGTCACCTTCCAACTAACTGCTTTCATCTTCTTTCTTCGGGGCCGAGTTATCTATTTTGACACTTGTGCCCGGCTTCACGGTACGTAAAACCTTGTAGCTTCCCGTGATCACCTCGTCACCCTCTCGCAAACCCTTGGTGACCTCTATATCCGTGGTGCCACTGATCCCGGTGTCCACCGGAACAAATTCAGCTTTCTTGTTGCGGATCACGAACACACCCTGCACCTCTTCTTTTTCCTTCTGCTTCGATGCGTCCGGAGCGCTGCTGGCGGCCTGCACATTCCCGTTGCCTTTCGCCGCATCCTTGGGCGCCAGATCTGCCTGGGTGCGGACGGTGAGCGCTTGAATGGGAATGCTGAGCACGCTGCCGCGGGTCGCGGTCGTGATCTTGGCGGTCGAGGAGAGTCCCGGGCGCAGATCCGCCGGCGGATCGGTCAGCGTGACGACGACTTTGAAATCCTTCGCTTCCTCGCTGGTGGAGCTGGCCTGAGAGGTAGCGACACCGGTTGAACGCACGATGGCGTTGTCCCCGATTTCGCTGACGATGCCGTGGAAAACCTTGTGGGGGATGGCGTCGATGGTGACCTCGGCGGGCTGGCCGAGATGCACGTTGACGATATCGGTCTCGTCCACCTTGACCTCGGATGTGATCACGGACATGTCCGCGAGCGTCATCAACGTGCTGCCCGGAGAATTCTGGATTCCGATGACCACCGTCTCGCCTTCGCGCACGGGAAGATTGGTGATTACGCCGTCAAAGGGTGCCTCGTACGTGGTCTTTTGCAGCACGTCGGAAACCCGTGTGAGATTCGCCTGATTTTGCGTGATGTGCTTATCCATCGAATCTTTCTGCGCTTTGGCTTGGGCCACTTTGGCTTCGGCCTGAGCCAATCCGGCGTCGGCCGACTCCCATGCCGCCTTCTTAACGTCGTAATCCTGTTTGGCGATGAGGGCGGCGCTGTACAGACCCTGGGCGCGTTCCCAGTCCAGCTTGGCGTGGACGGCGTCGGACTTGGCGCGATTCAGATCCGCGAGCGCAGTGTTCAGCGCGGCATCGGCGGCGACCGCATCGGTCACAGCCGCCTGCACGGACGCGCGCGTGGCATTCACGTCGGCCGACGACTGCACGTTCTCCAACTGTGCCAGCAATTGCCCCTTCTTCACGCGATCGCCTTCTTTGACGTGCAACTTGATGATCTTGCCGAAGGCATTGGCTCCGATGTTCACGTAGGTCTTGGGTTTGATTTCACCCGAGGCACTGACCACCGAGGCCAGGTTCTGCTTCTGCACCTTCCCGGTTTGCACCGTCACCAGGTTCTTCTGGCTCTGGTAAACAGTTACGGAGACGATGACGACAAGCACCAGGGCTGCGCCAACCCCGATCAATACTTTCTTCCAGGTCTTCATAGCGTAGTCTTCATACCCAGATCCTCATACCGAGGTTTTTAGGACCGTCCCGCCTGAACTGCATGCCCGCCAGCACACTCTAAATGCCAGCCTTTTCTCCCCGTTCCAGTTACAGAACCTAGTTACAGAACGACGAAGAGGCACCCTGGTTGCGGTTGCGCATGAACAGTTACGTTCAGACGAAGGGGAAAGTTCCCGACCTTCCTCGAGACAGGTCCCTCCCCGCGCCGCTCCGGTGGGCTTACGGAGGGAGACATGGGGCACAATTTCATTATATCGCGTCGCAGGTCCAGGCAATTGCGGTGCGACGCGGTCGTGATCCGGCCTCCGCTCGGCGGGACTCGACCGCAAGACGCGGATTCTTAAGGGATTTAGAAGAGCAATTCCGCTCAGAAAATCTTTTCTCGGCAGGCCACTTCTCCTTGCCTTGTTGTATCCAATGAACATAGAATCAGGGAGCAGAAGTCTCTCGTGAGGTAGGCCCCTTTATGTTCTCCGTAGGCTTTCGAAATCTTTGTTCGGTTGGTGTGCTGGCGGGCGCAATGACAATGACACTGGGTTTTGCCGCCTTTTCCCAAGCGCAGGACAAGGATGCGAAGAGCTCCGATGACAATAACATTAACAGTAACAACGGAGCGGCGGCCCAGGGAACCCCTGTAGATCCACTCAAGCGCCCGATCCCGGAAAAGCAGCGGAAAGCCAACGCCAAGGCACTCAAGATTGAGTTGAGCAAGACCTATCGGAAGTGGCTGGACGAGGACGTACGCTGGATTATCACGGACGAAGAACGATCCGCCTTCATGCAGCTTTCGAACGACGAGGAGCGCGACCAGTTCATCGAGGCCTTCTGGCAACGCCGCGATCCCACGCCCGACACCGACGAGAACGAGTTTAAAGAAGAGCACTACCGGCGCATCGCTTATGCCAACGAGCACTTCGCCGCCGGCATCCCGGGGTGGAAGACCGACCGCGGCCGGATTTACATCGTGTTTGGCCCGGCGGATGAGATCGACTCCCATCCCTCTGGCGGCACCTACGAACGCCCTATGGATGAAGGCGGCGGCGAAACGTCCACTTTCCCGTTCGAACAATGGCGCTATCGCTACCTGGAGGGGATCGGGCAGGAAGTGATCATCGAGTTCGTCGATACCTGCATGTGCGGCGACTATCACATGACTCTCGATCGCTCGGAAAAAGACGCGTTGAAGTACACCCCGAATGCCGGCTTGACCTTGTACGAGTCCATGGGCATGGCGAATAAAGCTAGCCGTTTCACCAACGGCGGTCTCGAACAACTGGGCGCCGGGCCGTTCAATACCGATATGTCGTCCAAAGAGTTCGACCGCCTCGGCCAGTTTGCCAAACTGCAGGCGGCGCCAGCCGTGAAGTTCAAGGATCTGGAAGAAGTGGTCACCCACAAGATCAGCGTCAACCTGATGCCGTTCGATGTGCGAGTGGACTTCGTGAAAGTGACCAGTGACACGGTGCTGGTTCCGATCACGGTTCAAATCAAGAACCGCGACGTTACTTTCCAGAACAAGGACGGCGTGGAACGCGGCACCGTCAACATCTTCATGCGCGTGACCACGCTCACCGGCAAGATCGTGCAGACTTTTGAAGAACCGGTTCAAGTCGATGTGCCGGTGGAACTGCTTCCCAAGACCGCCGAGAATTCTTCGGTGTACTGGAAGGCTATCCCGCTGCGCATCAGTCAAAATCGCTACCGTCTGGACGTTGTCGTGAAGGACGTAAACGGAGATCGCACCGGGAGTTGGGAACATGCGATCGTGATTCCGGATTTCAGCGAGGACAAGCTGAGCAGTTCAACCCTCATCATTGCCGACCAGATGGAACCGGTGGCGACCAAGAACGTCGGCACCGGCAGTTTCGTGATCGGGGCCACGAAAGTGCGCCCGCGCGTGGCGCCCTCCGACGGCAAGCCCATTTCATTCAAGCGCAATCAGAAGCTGAATTTCTGGATGCAGGTTTACAATCTCAGCGTCGACGAGAAAACGCACAAGCCTTCGGCCACGATCGAATACAATGTGACCGACGCCAACAACAAGGCCGTCATCCATACGGTCGAATCGACCGACACGATGGGCAATGTGGGCGACCAGGTCACGCTGCAGAAGACGCTCGCCGCTGCGAACCTGCCGCCGGGTCTGTACAAGATCGAGATCAAAGTGAACGACAACCTTTCCAAGCAGACATTGGATCCCACGGCCACTTTTGCCGTGGAGTAAACTGCTGCCTGGTTCTCCAGAGGTGATGGGCGAGATGTTGCGAAAGCTCGGGTTCCTCGCAGTCGTCGTCATGATCACGAGCATGGCTCTTCCGGCATGGTCCGGAACTGCGGCCGGCGCGATCTCGGGATACGTTCGCGACGCGAGCGGCGCGCCGCAAATGGGCGCTGTGGTAGAAGTGCTGGGTTCTGCCGCCCAGGCACTGAAGGTCTTCACCCCGAAGGTCTTCACTGACGACCGCGGATTCTACTCGGTCCCGAGTCTATTGCCCGGAACCTATAGCGTCAAAGTAAGCGCCCCTTCTTTTCTGCCTTCGCTGCGCGAGAAAATCGGCGTTCGTGCCGGCGCAAAGCTGATGGTGAATGTCACGCTGACCACGCTGTTTGAAGCGATTCAACTGGTTCCGGTTCGCGGTGGCGTGGACGATGACGATTGGAAGTGGACGCTGCGCTCGGTCGCCAATCGGCCAATCCTGCGCGTTCTTGAAGATGGCACTACCGTGGTCGCACAAAGCGGAGAGGCCGCCAACCACGGCTTGAAAGGTAGCGTAACCTTCCTGGCCGGATCACCGGGACAGGGTTTCGGAAGCCCCTCCGACATGACCGCCGGTTTTGCCGTCCAACGTTCGCTCTTATCGAGTGGCACCCTGCGACTGAATGGCAACGTCGGATACGATTCTGACGGCCAGGGCATTCCATCGGCGGTTTTGCGAACCACGTACACCAACCGCTTCAACGGTGTTTTTGAACCTTCGGTGGCGATTACAGCTCTGCGGTTGAATTCGCCGGATCTGAACACGATGCCCGACGCCACACTGCAGGCGCTGTCAGTGACCAGTTCTGATCGAGTTGTGTTCGGCGACAAACTGGAGATGAAAATCGGCAGCGAGTTGCAAACCATCCAGTTCATGGGGCGGGTGCACGCCTTCAAGCCCTTCGGGTCAGCCGATCTCCACATCACGCCGGACACCGTCGTGGAATATCAGTTTGCGAGTTCGGTCCCGAATACGGGGCCCGAAGCTCGTTTGGGTGTGGGCGACGATGGTTTGGAGTCGGCCTCATCGGATCTGAACGAAACTGCGCCTCGCATGAGTATCACTGGCTTTTCTCCCGCCGTTGAGCAAGCCCATCACCAGGAAGTTTCGGTCTCCCAGCGCATCGGCAAGAACAGCATGCAGGTGGCGTTCTACTCGGACAGCATCGCCGATCCCGTGCTTACCGGGGTGGGCGCGATGGCACCCGGAGAGATGGCGGCCGAATCCGGCGAGATTCTGCCCGATATTTATTCCGGTACCTTCAGCTATCAGGGGAACAATTTTGCGACGCGCGGGATGCGTGCGGTACTGCAGCGGAAGGTGTACTCCGATCTGACCGCAACCTTGGATTATTCCTACGGAGGCGCGCTCGACCTGTCCCGCGCCGACGTCCAGTTGCAGGAGGCACGGGAGTGGATTCACGCGGAGCGAAGGCAAGCGGTGGCAGCGAAGCTTAGCGGAACGATGCCTAAGACGAAGACTCGCTGGATCGCGTCCTATCGCTACATGGGCGGCCATGCCTTGACTCCGGTCGATGAGTTCAATGTTTCCGCCGGCCAATCCGACCCTTATTTGAATTTTTTCTTCCGCCAGCCAATTCCGGCCAGTTTCCTCGCGGGACATATGGAAATTCTCATGGACCTGCGGAACCTTCTCGCGCAGGGGTATGTGCCCGTAATGGGACGGGATGGACGTACTCTTTATCTGGTCCAATCGGCGCGTTCGGCGAGGGGCGGCGTGGCCTTCAGCTTCTAGAGTCCGCTTCGCCCAGAATTCCAAAATTCGCCTTCTGTTAATTCGTAGACTTCAAACGTTTGCGCCCAGCACTCGCCGTCTACTTTTTCGAATACCTCCCGGCGAAGCAAATTGGTCGTGCTGATCCCTTCCATCAATTCTTTCTGTGAGGTTCGACACTGTCATTTGGCGCCCTCTCGTTTATAATTCCGCGATCCTTAAAGGAATCCGTATTAACTGTTCACGGAGCGCTGCTGTGTTGGCCTGTCCCAGTGCCCGCGACGATGAAGGAGAACCGGAAATGAAGCTGCGTTTGTTGGTGGTCTTTGTTCTGCTTTCGGCGGCCATGCTGGTGGGCCAGACTTTTCGTGGGACCATCCTCGGCTCCGTAACCGATCCCTCGGGAGCATTCATAGCCGGTGCGACGGTCAAAGTACGCAATGTGGCCACTGGCCTGGAGCGCACCACGACCACCAGCGCGGATGGAAGTTACGCCGTGCCAGAATTGCCCGTCGGCACCTACTCCGTCACCGTAACGCAGACTGGATTCCAGACCGCATTTACCGCCAACGTCGAAGTGAACGTAGCCTCCGAACGCAGGGTAGACGCGGTACTCAAGGCTGGCAAAGTCTCGGAGCGGGTGGAAGTCTCGGGCGAGGACCTAAGTACGGTCGAGACGACCTCCTCCGAACTGGGCGGCACAATCACCGCCGGTACGATCGAAAATCTTCCGGTGAACGGACGGGATTACACCAAACTCATCTACCTGAACCCCGGTGTGGCTGGTTCCCCCGACCAGATCTCCGATTCGCCCGGTTCGTACGGCACCTTCTCGATGAACGGTTCTCGCGGACGCGCCAACAATTTTCTGCTGGATGGCACCGATATGAATGACGGATACCGCAATGATCCGGCCATCAATGAGGCGGGCGTGTTCGGCGATCCGGCGACGATTCTCCCGATTGACGCGATCGCTGATCTGAACGTGTTGTCGAACTACGGGGCGGAGTACGGCAGGAACTCGGGAGCTGTCATCAATATCGTGACCAAGAGCGGGACGAACCAGTGGCATGGATCGGCGCTGGAGTTCAACCGCACCAGTGCGGTCGGGGGGGCCCGCAATTTCTTCAACACAGCGGGATCGTCGAACCCGTTCCACAACAACCAGTTTGGCGGGTCGCTGGGTGGTCCGATCATCAAAGATAAGACGTTCTTCTACGCCGACTATGAGGGGCAGCGGGAGTCGGGGGCGCAGTCTGGCCAGAGCTGTGTGCCGGATCCAAGACAGATTGCGGCGGACAAGGCGGTCTACGGTGCGCCGAATACGGTGATCGCAGCTCTGCTGGCGCGCAATCCGTGGCCGACCCCGAACATTCCGGACCCGGCCTTTGCTACCAGTCCTCCGGGAACCGGATTCGACATCGGGTGCCCAGACGGGCCGAACTTGGCGCTCTCGACTCTATTCAACAACAGCGTGGATAGCTTCATTGGCAAGGTGGATCACAATTTCACCCCGAACAATCTGCTGACCGGCCGTTATTATTTTGGCAACAGTAGTCAGAGTTTCCCGTTCGCCCAGTTGGCTGGCGGGCTTCTTCCCGGTTTCAATACCATTACTCCGACGCGTGTGCAGTTGGTTTCGCTTTCGTTTGTAAGAGTGGTCAACCCCCAGCAAGTGAATGAAACGCGTCTCGGATGGAACCGCTTTGCCGAAGGCTTTTTCCCCCAGGATCAAGATTTCAATCCCTCTTCGATTGGCCTGGATACGGGGGTGACTTCACCGTTTGACTTCGGCCTGCCGAAGATTTCGGTCGCCAGCGGCGGGTTTTCGGTGATTGGCGCCACCGACTCTGTTCCCCGGTCGCGCGTGGATTCCAACTGGCATTTCATCGACAACTATTCGTGGAAATCGGGCCGGCACGATATTAAGTTTGGTTATGAGTTTCGCCGGACAACCATCGAGTTGATTCAAGACAATACATTTCGCGGAACATTGGATTTTACCGACTTGGCGGGCTTCCTCCAGGGCGTTCCGGATGACGGTAGCATAACCCAGGGCGACAGCAAGCGGCATTCGCATGAAAACAGCCACGGGCTCTACATTCAGGATACGTTCCGCTGGACCTCGCGCCTGACTTTCAACTACGGCATGCGCTGGGATTACTTCGGCGTCGTCGGCGAGAAGAATAACCTGTTCTACCGTTTCGATCCAACCAGCGACGAAGTGGTTCCCGCCGGTCAACTCTACAACAAAGACCTCCACAATTTCGCTCCCCGTCTCGGATTCGCCTACGACCTGACCGGTAAGGGCCGTACAGTTGTCCGCGCCGGCTGGGGCATTTTCTACGATGCCTTCGCGCAGGATATCTTCCTGGGCCATGTGCCCTACAACTGCGCGTTCTGTCCCGGCCCGGCCTATACCGGCTTCGGTCTCGGAGCGATCGGCTCGGCCAGTGCGAATACGACGACACTCGTGGCGGGCACGCCTGTCTACTCCGGTCTTTCGCCTCTCGGAGACTTCTTCGGCACCGACCAGAACCTCCGTACACCGTACACGCAGAATTTCAACCTCAACCTTCAGCAGCAATTGGGCAAGGCTACGGTTCAGGTGGGATACGTTGGCGCCATCGGCACAAAACTGTTTCGCTTCCGTGACATCAACCAGCCTAGCCAGGCGCAAATCACTGCCTTCGACACCTCCACCGCGCCGGGTGGGCAGTGCGCCCTCCCGTACGTTGCACCGAATTGCCCGATCGCTGGATTCGACAATGACTCCAACGTCGCCCGTCCTTACAGTAACTACTTTTACATCAATCAGGAAGAATCTTCGGCGAATTCCAACTACCACGCCTTGCAGACGAGCTTGCGGATGAATAGCTGGCGTGGGGTTACATCGGCCGTAAATTTCGCATGGTCCCACTCGATTGACAACGCCAGTGACAGCGAGGATTTCATTCCGAACGCCTCGCAACCGAATAACAGCCTGGCGCCAAATCTAGAACGTGGCAATTCCAACTTTGATATCCGTCGCCGCTTCACCTGGAATTTCGGGTACGAACTTCCCAAGATGAACGGAAGCCTGGCGAAGCTGAAGAACGGCTGGGGTATTAACGGAGTGTTGAACCTACAGGACGGTCAGCCCTACCAGCTCAACTACAATTTCGAAGGCGACTATTCCGGATCGGGGGAAGGCTTTGATCGGCCTGATGTCGTTGGTCCCATCACTTACGGTAGTGGACCATTTGGTGTTGACCTCCACAGCTTCCAGGTACCCTGCACATTCGGTAACACGACCGCCAACACCGCCTCTGGCGACAGCAACTGCTTGGCGGGTAGTCGTCATTTTGGGGATATGGGGCGCAATAGCTTGCGTGGGCCTACATTCAAAGAGCTCAATTTCAGCATCTTCAAAAGAACGCCGCTTACGGAGCGTGTGAATCTCCAATTCAACGTGGATTTCTTCAACATTTTCAATCACCCCAATTTTTCCAATCCCAATCTTCCGGGCTACATCACTGATCCGGCGACCAACGGGCTCGACGCCAACGGCCGAGGGCTGGCGACGAACTCAACGACAGGCACTTCGTTCTTGCCCCTCGAAGCCACCGGTGATGTCGGTATCGGCAACCCCTTCCTCGGTGGTGGAGGACCGAGAGGAACCCAGTTTGCGCTGAAGATCATTTTTTAGCCCGAGAAGCTTCTTCCCCGGCCCTTCCCGCGAATCTGCGAGAGGGGCATTTTCTTTACCAATCGTTCCGTCTCCCACGATCCCCGCAAACTGCGGTAAACTTCCACACCATATGACTGAGAAAACATATGACTGAGAAAACTACGCCTGGATCCAATTCCAGTTCCAGTTCCGAAGACAGGCGTTCCGGCCAACGGGTGCCAGTGCGTGTCCCGGTCAAGGTGCGTCACGAGGGCAGTGAGCATCAGGGCCTGAGTCGCGATCTGAGTTCATCGGGCATCTTCCTCTATTCCGAGTCCGCGATGAAAACAGGCTCGAAGCTGGAACTGGTCATCATGCTACCTCCCGGCCTCGGATTGGGGCCCGGGGGCTGGACTCTCTGTCAGGCCTCGGTCGTGCGAGTGGAGAAATCCGAGGGTAAGGGGGTGGGCATTGCTGCCACCCTGGACCGTATGGCATGGTTGCCGGAAATCAGCTGATGGTAGGTAAGGCAGCCCAAGGCTAGCCCGCCGTCGGATGACCCTTCTCAAGTTGATCCCGAGCAAATAATTTGTCCGCAAAGATCCGCAAAAATAAAAAGATAAAAAATAAAAAGATTGCTTCCCAATGCCCCATCCGTGGTGCAATAATGCCCGCTTTAGAACTAGAGGCGGAGTGGGCCGCCCTTTTCCAGGTAGGTAGGACATGTGGATTGAAAAGCTCACCGATGGCGTTCTTGAACTGGACACGCCGATCGGTCCCCGATATGTGCAACCCAATTTCGCGCAGCGTGCGTATCTGATTTGGACGTTCCGAAATTTCTTCTCGCTGCCCCAGCAAGTGCTGCGTCCGTGGGAACGCCGATTGATTGATCGTCTACGCAGTGAGAACAGGTTTGTATCCTTGTCCGCAGCCGGCGCCCCCGACCGTCCCGTGATCGGAAGAGTCGAGCGGCGATCCCCGCTTCAGGCCGATGTTCAGGCCGAGGTTCTGCCCTTTCGCAAACCGGCGCCCGATTCGCAGCCCGCGGGAGCGGAGCAAAGCAGGGAAGCCGCCTCAGCGTAATCGATCCCGGTCAGCACCGCTGAAAATGCAGTTTGTTCCATGGCATAGAATCTCTCGTCTGGAAAGCCAAGCCCACAGAATGGCGAAAAAGCAGATGCTATAATCAAAATTTGTCCTCACCTTGCCGTTGGCAGTGGGCGCGTAGCTCAATTGGCAGAGCAACTGACTCTTAATCAGTAGGTTGTAGGTTCGATTCCTACCGCGCTCACCACTTTTCATTGCAACCACAAGACTTACGCCGCACTCTCGCCCTCTTCAGGCTGCTTCGGAGTGGTTGGTAGCAAATCGTTTGGTAGCAAATCCCTGCCTAACAGCTTCTTGCTCGCTACGCGCAGACCCGCACGGATGTCCTCGGCGCTCGCTTTGTCGTAGACGTTCATCGCCAGATCGACTTTGCTGTGACCGAGGGTGTCCTCATTCACGACTGGGTGGACGCCAGCACGACGTAAGGTGCGCGACAAAGTGTGCCGGAAATCGTGCCAACCGCCGATCTGCACACCGACCGCCGCTGCCGCTGGTTTGAGGTAGCCCATCCGTGCGGGCGCACGATGTACTGGTTCTGCACCGCGAAGTTGAGCGTCTTTCTTAAGACAGTTCGCATTGAGCGCAACGAGCTTTCAGAGTAGCGTTCCGCCTGCTCGTTAAGAAAATTGACAACATCCTTACGCTGGATATCACCAATCTTCTTCTTGTTGAACTTGCGGAAGTAGGCTGACAGAGCTTCTTTGTAATGCTCAAACGTCGTCTGCGACTTCTCTCGAATTCCGGGGCCGTCCGTCTCTTTCCATTCCTCGACCAACTCGGCGAACGAACTATCCCCGTCAACAATCGCTTTCCATAGTTGACGCCGTCACTGGAGTTAATGTGGTCGCTATCACGAAGCTCTCGAAAGAGCACTTCGCGGATCCATTCGCTAAGTCGGAGGCCGTGCTGTACCGCCGCTTATTCGAGCACAGTCTCAGTCTCGGCCTGCGCGGGGCCAGCGGCAATCAGCAGGACCAGAGAAAGACTAACCTCGTCACCTAGTAGGATGTCGGGCGGCGAGCAGTGGCGGTATGGTTGGCGGAGGGCGGCGGTGCCTGGTCGCTTGTTCGTAACCGTAGCCGATCTCGACCAATAGCTTCTCGGACCATGGTCTGCCGAGGAATTCGATGCCCACCGAGACGCCGAGCGGGGCCGTCGGAGTTGGGGATGAATATCCGCCGGGTACGACGATGGAAGGAAAGCCGGTCACTGATCCAAGAACGCCGTATCAACATGACCGTCCCCAACATCAAAAGGCGCATGAATTTCATAGGAACTCCCATCGCGGGTAATTTTTAGTCACCGGGCTGGATACGCTCTCTCTTCATTTTGCCTCAGTCCTGTCCTGTTCAGTCTGTATTGCGTGCGTTCGGATTTCCACGCTCGAAGCCGCACTACTTGGGCGGCGTATGTTCAAAAGGAAGCTTGGTGTATCGCGCCTTCTCGATCTCGATCACGAGCGCCACTCTTCCCTCGGGACTCCGAAACGGGAACGGCTTGCCCGTGTATTTGTGCGAGATGGGGTCCATGTACTTGAAGTCGCCATCAGAACGGCGCTCGACCACGCGGCCTCGAAGCTGGATCTCCTGATACGGGTCGTGGAAATCGACGATCGAGAGTGCGACCCGAGGATCGCGTCGTGTGTTCTTCGCTTTGAGTGAGCCTTCCCCAGTGCAAATCAGGATGCGGTCACCTTCGCGACCCACCCAAACGGGTACGCTCTGCGGCGAACCGTCAGGCATGAGAGTGGCGAGATGGGCGAAATTGGGGCCATCGAGCAAAGCTCTGATTTCGTTGGAAAGAGGAATCGCCATAAAAATCCTCGTGCGGAATTGATGAACAAATCTATCACTTCATTTGGTGCTGGCGTCGCATCACGCTGACCTGTTTTCGCCGCGAAAGTCGGTAGCGCCCGCACATTGGGAGATTATGGCATGAGTGGGGGCTTACCTCGCACGGCACGGCCCAAGAGTGCTCGACAATTTCATTCGTATGACGTTCGAACTCGTTCGCTACGATGCCGCTCGCAAGGCCATCGCCGCCGCTCACCGCGTCGATGGTCCGTGCCCGGAATCTCATTGCTATTGCTGACACAGAGGACTAGGCTTAAATCGCTTGAACTGCGAAGACATCGCCGACTATTTGGAAGTCAACCAACACGGAGGCGAATACTTCGCCTGCGCTGCCCACACCAGCAGTGAAAGACATGCCGCAGTTCTGCCGAAGGGCACACCCAATAGCGAGCCACACCGGAGCCGACCTGCTGCCTAGTCCTGCTCCGAATCGTTATGGCTAAAATGACTAAACTCTACGTTCATGGCGAACCCGTAGCCGATTACGTTGGCCGCAGTACGAATCCGGGAGACGCCGAGGTCACTTATCGCCTGATGTCGGACGGCGTGCTCCTGAAGCAAACGGTTTGGACTCGGTACAGTGCCTGTGCTGGAGCACTATTACTAGCGTCACTTGGATTCCGGTTGCCACTCGAGTATGAACGCTGACACAAGCATAGCTACAACTGGTGAAAAATCCCCATATCGCTCATTGACAGAGGTTCTGAGCGCTAACGCTTGTTCTCGACACTTATTCGTCTCCCACCGAGCTGGAGCGCACAGCGCTGCTCCAGCCCGGTGATCCCAAGGAAAAGACTCGCTGCGATCAGGCGGCGAGGGCCTTCTCGAAGTGCTCGCAGAGGGTGGTCTCCACCATGTAGTACTTGAAGGTGATGGGGGTTGTGAGATACGGCTTGAGGATTTCCTCGACTTTCGGGAACCACTCCCGCTCGTAGCGCTCCGCATCCTTCTTCTCAGTCCACAGGCTGATGGTGATCACCTTCTCGTTCTTGATCTCGGGGAAGAAAGGCAGCATTTCCAGGAAGCCATGCTGCTTGTTCAGAATGGGCAGCACCTCGTTCTTGACGACCCGGATGAACTCCTCTTTCTTCTCCAGCTTCGGGACGAACTCCTGAATACGTGCAAACATGATGAACTCCTTTCGAGTTGCAATGAAGCGTTGGACTGAAAGTTAAAGCACAGGGTCACAAGGCCGACCCGCGGCCCGTGGGGGGAAGCGGGGCGGGATTGCAGTAGATGAATGCTTCGCCTCAAGGGGTGCTGCGTCTCAACGGGCGGGAACTGCTCTTCGGAGAGGCGAGGCGATGATTCGCCGATAAGTGTACTGCTTTGGCGAATCTCTGCAAGAGGCAGGCATCACCGTTCAGTGTGATGTGATTCCGCACGCGGGAGGCCATGTGAGAGTCCTGATTGCGCCAACTACTCACACCTTCGAGTGACGGTGCGTGCGAAGGAATTCTCAGGGAACCTAAGGGCCGCGCGTGGAAGCTACTCAGATGAAGGTCGGCCACATTCGGCAGTTGAATCGCCTCTCTGCGACTTCGAGGTTGCGGTATAGTGATCGGAAAAATGAACACCTTCCAATTATCCCTTTCCGCGTTAACTTTGTTGTTCGCGGCGAGTTTCGCTCACGCTGCACCCTACCAATACTTTCGCATCGGGAACAAAAACGACATCCAAACTCAGCCCGCTGCCGGTACTGCCATGATGGGCGGCGGCAGCGATCTTGACGAAGCGTTTCGCTGGCTTTGTCAGAAGGGCAAAGGCGGTGACTTCCTCATCCTGCGTGCGAGCGGGAGCGACGCCTATAACTCCTACGTCAACGGATTGTGCAAACTGAACTCCGTGGCAACGCTCGTTATTCCCGATCGCCAGGCCGCGCAGGATCCAGCGGCGGCCGAGATCATTCGCCAGGCGGAAGTGGTATTCATTGCCGGCGGCGATCAGGCCCATTACATCTGCGCCTTCAAAGGCACTCCCGTCGAGGACGCGATCAATGCGAATCTTGCCGCCGGCAAGCCGATCGGCGGCACCAGCGCCGGCCTCGCGGTGCAGGGCGAATTTATCTACGGCGCGCTTGGAGACAAGCCCGACGACCACGATCTCGTTTCCAGAGATGTTCTGTCGAATCCTTACGTCGAGCGCGTAACGCTGATTCGAGGATTTCTAAAGATTCCGCATCTGGAGAACCTCCTGACCGATTCTCATTTCACGAAGCGTGACCGCATGGGCCGCACTCTGGGCTTTCTGGCCCGCATTATGCAAGATGGATGGTCGAAGTCTCCGCGCGAAGTTGCGATTGACGAAAAATCGGCGGTGTTGGTCGAACCCGACGGCCAGGGAACCGTAGTGGGAAGCGGGAAAGGTGCCTACTTTCTTCGGCCCACGCGGAAGCCCGAGACTTGCAAGAAAGGCGAGCCGCTCACTTTTCAGGGAATCAGCGTCTACAGAGTTCCGGCCGGTGGGCATTTTGACCTCACATCGTGGACAGGAGATGGCGGAACGGCTTATTCTCTCTCGGTCGAGAAAGGAAAGATCGACAGCACGCAGGCCGACCATGCCATTTATTGAGAACTGATAACCTTCGTGCGATGGAGAAAACTGTTCTGCTATCGCCGTTGACTGCGCTTACATTTCCTGGCGAGACTCCCTTGCTAGAAGTTGGGGATTCAAGTACACCATGAGCAGACTGCCACCACTTCCGTTCGAGCGCGACAATGTTTGAGCAACGGAGTTTTCTCGTCGACGCGGGCAAACTTGAAACCGGTCTGTGATTTTCTTCCTGTGAGCTGACTCACCGACACCGTTCATGTTCCTGCTCAGGATGTAGGATCGAAAGTCTAAGGAGTACCTATGAAGGCTATTCGCCTTGTCACCCTCGTCATTCTTATGTTCTTGGTCCTTGAGCTGTCCCTGATGGCCCAGACCTCGCAGGGTAGAATTCTGGGCACGGTTGTTGACCTGTCTGGCGCGGTTGTGCCGCAAGTCAGGGTGACGGTCGAGAACACGGCCACTGGAGTGAGCCGCACCGTGGTCACAACCAGCGCCGGTGACTACACGGTGCCGAACCTCGATCCCGGCATGTATACGATTTCTGTGGAGGCGGCAGGGTTCAAGAAAACCGTGAGCACTCCGATCCTGTTGGAAGTTTCGCGCGAGGTGCGCGTCGAGTTGAAACTGCAACCGGGCATGGTGACCGAAACGATGGTGGTCACGGCGGAAGGCGCCTTAGTCGACACCACCAACACGACGCTGAACGGCGTGCTTTCGAATAAGGCGATCTCCGAATTGCCCGTACAGGGCCGCGACTTTCAGAATCTGCTGGAACTCCATCCTGGGGTACAGCGTACGCCCGGCGGCGGCTTTCACTCGGTTACCTCAAACGGGAATCGGCCCGATGACAACAATTTTTTCATTGACGGCGCTGACGACAACGACGCGTATTACGGCGAAACCGTGGTCAATGACGCCGGCATTCAGGGCACTCCAGCAAGCTTTTTGCCGCTCGATGCCATCCAGGAATTCAACACTCAGGAGAGTCCTTCGGCGGATTATGGCGTCAAGCCCGGCGTGGTCATGAACATCGGCATCAAATCCGGTACTAATGATATCCACGGGACAGCCTATTACTTCACCCGCAATTCCGCTTTCGACGCTCGTAACTATTTTGACCCTGCTCCCTCTCCGGTGGCTGCCCTGTTGATGCACGAGTTCGGAGCATCGTTGGGTGGCCCCATCAAGAAGGACAAATGGTTCTACTTTGTCAATTACGAGGGGATTCGCGACAAAGTCGGCAATCCCGGGCTAACCGATAGCCCAGTGACGGCGTCGCTTGCCAGTCAATTGGGCGGGATTGCGAACTCCGACGGGAGTCCCAATTCAGCCCTTTACAGCGTTCCAGATGCGATTGCCTACTACAGTATTCCCGCCGCCGTGACCTATTGCCAGCAGAATACCAGCGGGACCTGCGCGGTGAATCCGCTCAGCGTTCAATTGGTAAACTTGTTTCTACCGAATCCGGGATTTACTTTAACGCAATCCGATCCAGCCGGGATCAATTTTGACTTCAACAACAAGAACCGGGGTGACAACCTGGTCGCCAAGACCGACTACACGCTAAACTCGCATAATGTTCTGAGCGCCCGCTTCATCTACGCGAATACTGATCAAACCGAAGAAGATACGATACCATTGCGGCCGGAGTGGCTTTCGACCACCAGCCCAACTACGCAGGTGTTCGGTGTGAGCCTGGCTTCCACATTCGGTTCCGCTTGGTCAAATGATCTTCGCTTCAGCTACAACCGGTTCAATGAAGCCATTTTCCCGGTCGACCACAACGTCAATCCGCTGACCTATGGCCTCAATACCGGCGTCACCGATCCGCAGCTATTCGGGTTCCCGCGCATTAGCCCCGGGTTTCAGTTCGACTATATGGGCGGCAATTCGAGCTGGCCCTTAGAGACTACCCCCAGTAAGACGGACAGCTTTTCCGATACTGCCAATTACATTCGCGGCAAGCATTCCATCCGTTTCGGTGGATCTTTCCGCTACGGCGACGTCAATTACTATCGCGCGACTGAAGGAAGAGGGCCGCGTTGATTTCAGCGACCTTACAGACTTCATGGATGGCAACGTACACCGATGGGAGTTCCTCTATGGGGATCCCGCGCGTAACGTAAGCCAGAAGTCCTTCGGCTTTTTCGCGCAAGACAATTACCGGGTTCGCTCCAAAGTGACTCTGAACCTGGGCGTGCGCTACGACATCACCGACCCAATCAAAGACTCGCGTAATCTACTGGCTAACTACGTGCCGACATCGCCGTCGGGCATCGTCCAGGTAGGCCAGGGCATCAGCTCTCCGTATCCAACCAACTACAACAATCTGTCGCCACGCGTCGGCGTGGTTTGGGACGTCTTCGGAACCGGCAAGACGGTGTTTCGATCCGGGTACGGCATCATCTTCGAACAGCCGTCGATCCGAACCTTCATGTTCAACGGGGGCGGTCTCAACCTCAACCCGAGTGGTGTTCCGTATGTCGATCAGAATGGCAATCTGCAATCGCCCAAAGGCACGATTACTTCATTTCTCCAGGAATCCAATGACGGAAGTCTGATCAACTGGAGCTCCGCGGGCCCCATTTTCCCCTCCTCCGCCGGCAACCAGTGCAGTATCAATAGCCAGTGCTCTCTGTTTGCCGTCGACCAACACCTGAAGACTCCGTATGTAATGAATTGGAACCTGAATGTGCAGCAGGAATTGACAAAGTCGACGCTGCTGCAAATCGCCTACGTTGCGAACCACGGCGTGAAGCTCTACAGCATCACCGATATCAACCAAGTCAATCCAAATTCACCGCTGGAAAGCGATCCCAACAACCCCAATTTTTGTGACTTCTGCGAGGAATACGGACGCCCGCTCGTAAGCAACTGCCCCGCGTCGGCATTCGGAGGACAAGGTACAGGTGGACCGTGCTTTCCCTATCTTGGATTTCTCGACTACCTCAGCAATCATTCGGATTCAAATTACAACTCGCTGCAAGTTACATTGACCAAGCGCTATTCCCACGGGCTCTATCTGCTCGCGGGCTACACCTGGGCGCATGCGATCGATACTGCGGGCGCGACCAGCAATCTTGCCGGCGTGCCCCCGAATAGTTTGGATTACGTGGAGGAGCGCGGAAACGGCGACTACGACATCCGCAATCGCTTCACGCTTTCCGTGACCTACGATTTGCCATCCTTGAAGACGAAATGGCAAATGCTGGAGGGCTGGCAAGCCACAAGTATTGTGAACCTGCAAGGCGGTGAACCCTTCACGCTGGGGGACTACTCCGACGATCTCAGCCTGACGGGCGAGTATAACGACCGCTGGAATATGACTGGTCCGGCAAGCAATATCCACTGGTCGCCGACGACAACGATTCCTTACATCGATCCAACCCAGTTCAATACATTTACTGACAGCCAGGGTATCCAACACACCGCCAGCGGCGCGAACCCGGAAGCTCAGCTCTGCGTAAATCAAGCCTTTGCGACCGGAGGACAGTCGGCGGCCGACCAGCTCATTGGCAATCCTGCCTTCGCCAATACCTACGGCTTTACGAATACTGCCGGCGGCTGTTACGTGTCTGGTAACACTGTGATTACACCTCCGGCGCCGGCCACTCAGGGCGACATGCACCGAAATATTTTCCGCGGACCTGCGTTCGCGAACTGGGACTTCTCTTTCGCCAAGGTCTGGAAGTTGAATGAGCGAGTGAAATTGCAGTTCCGCGGCGAAGTCTTCAACATTTTGAATCACACCAACTTCGACGTCTTCAGCATGAATACGGACCTGTCCAGTCCGTCCTCGGTCGGCTTGGTCGTTTTCACGCCCGACGTCGCCTCTTCCAACCCCGTCATTGGTTCCGGCGGCTCGCGTCATATTCAGTTGGGAGCGAAAATTATCTGGTAAGGCTTGAGAGCTAGAAATCCGGGTTTTTGGGCAAGTCTCATGCAACCCCGTCAATGAGCGCTATCGGGATTTATCGCCGACTGTCCGACACTCCAAGGAAATCCCCGGCTGGATTTCGTTCTCCCCATCACACCGAATGGTCACCACCGGCGGCAATTCGAACGGATTGGGCGAATCGCAGTGTTACCGGGATGCTGGCCAACGCGGGTCAAGGACATGGGAAAGTTTGCGCTGCATGCTGCGGATTGCAGTCCGTACGCAGTGCTCATTACGTAGAAATGCCGCGAGCCATCCCCACTCTAAGAGCCGTCCCCACTCTAATAGGGCGCATCACCCTTCACCGTTGTGCGATGCAGGTGGCGCCGAAATTGCTCCGGACAGCCGTGGGCCAAGTGAATCGTGCATCGATTGTCCCAGAAAACGAGGTCGTGATCTTGCCAGCGGTGGCGGTAAACGAAACACGCTGTCGTACTATGCGTGAAGAGGAATTCGAGCAGTTCCCGGCTTTCCGCGCCAGCGAGGTCGAGAATACGCGACGTGAAGCCCTCGTTCACGAACAGCGCCCGGCGGCCAGTTTCCGGATGAATACGCACGACAGGATGTACGACCTCGCGCACTTCTTTTTTTTGGTTTTCGGTGAGGGGTGGCCGCCATTTCGATCCGCTGAAGCGCTCATAGCTGTGGTTATACGAATGCACCGCGCGCTTTCCTTCGATTCGCTGCTTGATCACGGCGGGCAAAGCATCGTAGGCGGCGTACAAATTGGCAAATGAGGTATCGCCACCCTCCGCCGGAAGCTCCAAGGCGTGGAGCAGGGAACCTAGGCTTGGTTCGGGCGTGTAAGAGAGGTCGGAATGCCAGATGGTACCTGCGTCCCCGAGCCCGATGGGCTCGCCGTTCTCAATGACGTTGGAAATTCGAAGAATCTCCGGATGCCCCGGGAGCAAGTATTGGCTCAGAATGTGAATCATCAAAGGCCCGGAGCGCCGGCTAAACTCAATATGCTGTTCGGGCGTGATGTATTGTGCGCGAAACACCAGTAGACCGTTGCTTTCAAGGAAGGCACGGTGCACCGCGGCGAACGTCTCATCATCCAGAGGTCGTGATAGATCAAGGTCGAGGATCTCGGCGCCGAGCGCCGCGTCGAGCGGGTGAAGTCGAAAAACTGTGCCTTCTGTCATTTCTGGATTTCCAAACGCCGCCCACTCGCTCCACTGGGGAAGACGACCATCAGTGGCAGACTGCCAGAGCCCGTTCAATGCAGTCCGAGAATAGCACTTCGCTCATCGCTGGAGCGCCGCGCAATGACTCCTATATCGGCCAAATGGGCTAGTTCGAGGCACAGCTCGTACTGCAATCGGTCGTTGACGACGCCACATTAAGTGTCTGCAACTTTAGTATAGGACCGGTACCGCTGCAACCGGCTGATAGCCCTCAACCCCATTCGCCAACAGGTGTCAATGAGTGAAATTGGGTGTTGTGACCAGGCCATAGCGCTCAAAACCCTCAGTCGCCGGGTCAATGAGTGTTATCGGGGATATTTCGCCAGTTAAGGTCCTGCCAGGCTTTGCACTGTTGCTCTTGGCGATCAACGCAAATCAAGATGTGATTCTTGTCACTGACAGGACGTGCTCATTCGTGTGAAATATCAAAACATCCCGCCTCACCGAAGAGCAGGTCCTACTACGGTGCGGCACACCCCCTGAGGCGAGACGAACGTCGGCCCCTGCTTCCGTCCGTGAAGGAGGTCTGCTATGACGGGCAAGTCCACACGTAATTATTTTCTCAGCGTTGTTGCGGCTACTATCGCAACTCTGACTCTGCTGACTCTGTTGATCGCGGCCGCCCTGAAATTAGGGTAACTGGAAGCGCAAACAAAGGGGAGGGACGACTATGATTATTGACGGTGAGTGGGTAATGAAGTCTGCGCGCATCGGTGCATTACTCGGTGGTATTGCCGGGTTTCTCTATGGAACCTACATGATGGTGACCAGCCACGCTCTCAATTGGACAGGTGTATCAGACGCCATGGAGACAGTTGTCGTTGTGCTTGTAAGCACGGCCATGATAAGTAGCCTTTGTATTGCTATTGGTTGGGTGGCTGGACTGCTCTTAGGCATCGCTGCGTCCCCCTTTCGCTCATTCGCCGCACCTTCCGGCCCAAGCAAGCGAGTTGTGTGATGACAAAACCCAATGGTTACGCTCCGAGGGTGAATGACGCTGTTCTTTTTGAAGATAGCGATCACAGGCTCATTGTGGTTCACGTGGATGACAGCAGAAGGACGGCTGCACTGAAAACGATTACTGGACCGGTCATTCTTTACGAAAATGTCCCGTGGGCAAAGCTCTCCTACGCTGACTCGTAGGTTCTGGCACAACTTCCGCCGCGCCCAGCGGAGTGACGGTTCCTTGCAAAATCAGACAGCATTCCCGCTGTTCAAGGAGCCAGTATGGCGAACGATCGACCTCTGCCCACCAAGTCCTCTGCAAAGTCGCCTTCCCATGACGGTGACACAAACCATATCTGCCGCGGAGTCGGACGCGCGACGTCCACGTATTCGTTGTGGCGTCATACCCTCGTTGTCGCCGGTGGCCCCTCCCCCGTTGGTCGCTCCGTCAGCGGCCACAATCGTCGTTCCGAGCAGGCCGGCGAGGGCTCCGACTTTCCGTTCAGCAGCGGCGCCTCGCCGATGGCCTGCGAAGCAGTTCGGAACGGAGTCAATGAGTGTAATCGGAGTGGCTGTTGAAAAACTCCCTTTTCGTCCCAATTAGCCAAAATTTGGGGGATAGAAAATGTTTTGCGGGCAACGGAGCAGGTAATTCTTTTGACCTCGTAGATTCAAAGACTTATAAACTCCGCCGGTGAAAAGGGGTTTTTGGGCAGTTCTGACGGCGCGCTGATGGAGTTAACATGTGGCTCACTCGGCGGCGACGAATTTCCCCCAAGCGGACTTCTGGCCCGGAATCGTTTTCAGAGTACCGCAGTATAGACCCAGCGCCGGCATTGCGTTTTGTATGTTGCATTTGCAACACTCCTATGTTGTAATAGCAACATAGAGGTACCCCATGAGCGAAATCCTGGAAGCGCTCTTCCATAGGCGAGCAGTCAAGGCCTTTGAGCCGGTCGAAATTCCGCAAGTACTGCGTGAACAAATCCTCGACGCAGCCCGCTATGCTCCCTCCAGTTTCAATTCGCAACCGTACCGGTTCTTTTGGGTGGAATCGTCGCCCAGAAAGGCAGCCGCGGCGAAACTCTGCCTTGGACAGATGCCTGCGGCAACGGCGTCGGCGCTGGTGGTTGCGGTGGCCGACATCGGGTCGCTGCGAGCGACCTCCGAAGCCCAGTTGGCGTGGATGCGCAGGAGCGGCGTCAGCCACGCCAAAGTCCGAGACTACGAGCGGACGGCGAAGATCGGCAGGATCCTGTTCATGCCAGGACCGTTCGGCATTTTTGGCGCCGTCAAGTGGACGCTTTTTCGACTGCTGAATTTGTGGAAGACGATCGGGATGCCACCAGTGTTTCGTCATGACTTGTTAAAGTGGGCGACGAAGAGTACATCGTTAGCCTGTCAGAATCTGATGATTGCCGCCGAAGCGCTGGGACTCAACACGTGCCCCATGGAAGGATTCGATGGCCGCAGACTCTCCAGATTTCTCGGGCTGTCAACCCGGTATCATGAAATTGTGATGGTGATTGCGATCGGGAAGAAATCGCCTGCTTATGCAGAACCGCCTCAGTGGCGGCGACCTCTCGATGCCACGGTAACTGTCCTGTGATCGACCGTACTATGATCACCGCTCCAAAGAAAGATATTCCTCAGGACATCCTAAGGAACTCAGTACTTGCCCATGTTGCTGCAGCCTATTTTTCCGTCGGGAAGAGACTTGAAAGAAAGACTCGGTGCTCTGCGACTCGTGGCTTCATCCTATCCACACTCCGGGGCGGTGCCGCGCTCAATCAGAATCAAATCGCCACACTTCTCGGTTTCGACCGAACTGTCG
>Ga0074046_10000996_pt1 | contig 26225 bp, 27 predicted proteins | sample BogForMeECP23OM3_FD_94441 | JGI IMG/M metagenome (GOLD analysis project Ga0074046, IMG submission 94441) | Bog forest soil microbial communities from Calvert Island, British Columbia, Canada - Bog Forest MetaG ECP23OM3 | ecosystem: Environmental > Terrestrial > Soil > Wetlands ...
GCGCAAACCACGTAGGGACGGACACACTTCGGCAAACCGAACAATTGTGGCGTGAGCAATGTCACTGCATTCCAACCTATACACTGTCACCCTGAGCGGAGCTGTCCGTTCACAAAGTGAACGGACCGCGGAGTCGAAGGGCCCCTACTCCCTCCCATGTCTAAAGAGCGAAGGACGTACTCCACGTACATCGTAGGCAGCCTGTCGGGAACCCTCTACATCGGCATGACAGGCAATCTGCACAAACGTGTCTTCGAGCACAAATTCCACCGCATTGAAGGATTTACGGATAAGTGTCAGGTCGAGCGTCTGTTGTACTGGGAGTCGTTCGATGAGGTTGACCGCGCCATCGCACGTGAGAAACAACTGAAGGGTTGGCGGCGATCAAAGAAGATTGCATTGATCGAATCCCTGAACCCGCACTGGCTGGATTTGGCGCGGGAATGGTTTCCCTGGATGAAGGATGCAGACAAGGAGAACCATCTCAAATTGTCATCCTGAGCGCAGCAGTTCCGCTCGCAAAGCGAACGGAATGGCGGAGTCGAAGGACCCCTACCCCCAAACTACCGTCGGCAGTGCCACAGGGAACTCTAACGATGACTTCAGGGACGTGCGAGCGCTCGACGTGACTGTTTCAAGAGTACTGGAGATAGGCACGAGACCTCCATAGAGTGGCGAAAACTCCCTATCTCAGCCCGACAGCGAGGAGGGAGTAGGGGTCCTTCGACTCCGCAGAACGATTCGCTTCGCGAATCGTCCTGCTGCGCTCAGGATGACAGGGGAAGATGGCTCTATCGGAGGATTGCGACTTTGATTCGCTTGCCGACCCGTATCGGCAATCGAAGGGGAAGTTTGTCTCGGCTTACCTGATATGTGTGGTGGTTTCTAACAATGTCCTCAACTCGAACGGAACCTTGCTTCAATTTTCGTGCTGCGTCGGTGCGTGAATCTGCTAGTCCGCAGTGGACAAGAAGCCGGTCCAGTTGAATGCCATCCCGTTCGGCAGTGGCGAATTCCGAAAAATCAACTGACACTTCTTCAGCTTCCTCTGGCACCTGATCTCTCTGGAACTGCCTCGCCCAATCCAAGGCAGCCTTCTCCGCCGCTTCCGCCGAGTGGAAGTCCGCCACAATCAACATCGCGAGTTCTTTTTTCAGCGCCATAGGATGCTCTCTTCCACTCGATGTATTCGTCTTCATCGCCGCGATTCGCTCTATCCGCACATCGGTCAGCAGCTCGTAATATCGCCACATCATCTCATCCGAAATCGACATCACCTTGCCGTACATCTCGAGCGGCGCTTCGTGAATTCCAATCGCATTCCCCAGCGACTTCGACATCTTGTTCACGCCGTCGAGCCCTTCAAGAATCGGCGTGGTCAGCACCACCTGCGACTCCTGCCCATAGGCACGCTGCAGTTCGCGCCCGACTAGAAGATTGAACTTCTGGTCGGTGCCGCCCAGTTCCACATCGGCTTCCAGAGCGACCGAGTCGTATCCCTGCGCCAGCGGATACAGCAGCTCATGCATGGCGATCGGCTTCTCGTCATGGAAGCGCTTGTGGAAGTCCTCGCGCTCCAGCATCTGCGAGACCGTGTACTTCGCGGTCAGGCGGATGAAATCTTCGGCGGAAAATTTCGAGAACCAGCGGCTGTTGAAATCGACCACCGTTTTTTCCGGGCTGAGAATCTTGAAAACCTGCGCCTTGTAAGTCTCGGCATTCTCGGCAATCTGCTCCCGCGTCAGCGGAGGCCGGGTCGCCGAGCGCCCTGTCGGATCGCCGATCATCCCGGTGAAATCACCAATCAGGAAAATGACCGTGTGTCCGAGATCCTGGAAGTGTTTCAGCTTGCGCAGCAAGACTGTATGCCCCAGGTGCAGATCGGGAGCCGTCGGATCAAAGCCCGCCTTCACCCGCAGCGGCTTGCCCGAAGCGAGCGACCGTTCGAGCTTCGAGCGGAGTTCAGATTCCTTAACGATCTCCGCCGCGCCCTTCTTGATATATGCCAGTTGTTCATCAACCGGTGGAAAGTTAGCCATGCGTTTCGATTATAACGACCCGCTGGTGGAGAGCCGGGCGTCCCGCCCGGCCGGGACGGACGAATGCGTCCGTCCCTACACTAATGCTGCCGATAAAAGCTCAGCGCTGCATCTCCCTGAACCAGCTTCCGATAGCGCTGCAATTCTCCAAACACCTCTCCCGGATCAAACCTCTTCTCGTGCTCCGCGATCACCACGCTCCGCTCGCGCAGCAATTTCGATTGCGCCAGCGCCGCCAGGGTCTTCGCGTATTCGTCCTGCATCGAGTATGGCGGATCCAGAAACACGAAATCGGCAACATTCCCCGCCGCCTCCAATTGCCGCAAGGCTTTCCCGGCCTCAAGCTTCACGATCTGGAACCCGCGCGCAATCCCGAGCGACTTCAAATTACTGGCAATCAGATCCGCGCCTGCCTTGGACGACTCGACGAAATGTACCATCTGCGCGCCGCGGCTTAGGGCCTCAATGCCGACGGCACCCGTCCCCGCATACAAATCGAGCCAAGTCGTCTCCGCCAGCGCAGCCGGATCGCCGGCCGACAGCACGTTGAACAGCGTCTCGCGCAACCGGTCCGCCGTCGGACGGATTTCAAGCCCCGGCAAAGACCGCAACGTCCGGCGCCGATACTCTCCCGCAATCACTCGCATAATTTCTCTGGTAGAGACGGGGCTTGCCCCGTCTAGCTAGCACCGTCTCCGCTCGGGCCGTCGGTTGCAGACGCGGCAAGCCGCGTCTCTACTCTTGAGCAATGCCTCTTTCGGCCCAGCCCTTCCGTTTCGCCTTTTCGCAACTCTGCGGCGTCATTCAGTGTCTAAGTAGATAGAATACTGGTAGGCATGTCGATGCGCAGTTGGTCCATCCCGCTTGGACGTATCTTCGGAATCGAAATCCGCGTTCACCTGACCTTCCTGTTTCTGCTGGTCTTTGTGTGGAGCACCGAAGCCGCCACCCAGGATGCGAGCGCCGCCCTGCGCGGACTCGCTCTGGTCGGCATCATTTTTGGAAGCGTCGTCCTGCACGAATTGGGCCATGCTCTGGTAGCGCGCGGGTCGGGCATTCCGGCGAAGGGCATCATCCTGCTCCCCATCGGCGGAATCACCATCCTTGACGAAGCGCACGCCATTCCTGACCCGATCAACGCCTGGAAGCGTGACATCCGGATCGCGGCCGCCGGACCGCTGGTCAATCTCTTGATCGCCGGATTATCCGCACTCATCCTGCTCGCAGCTGTGCCCGGCATTTCGCTTACCGCGAGGCCACTTCTCCACTCCGGTGCCCTGTTGCGGAGCATAGTCTGGGCGAACCTCTACCTCGGCCTGTTCAATCTTTTGCCGGCGTACCCTATGGATGGCGGGCGCGTTTTGCGCGCTCTGTTTTTGCGCCGTGGAGATGTGGTCCACGCCACCCAGCGCGCCGTCCGTGTTGGCCACGTTTTCTCCATCATGTTCATGATGGTCGGAATCCTCATTAGCAACTGGTGGCTGGTGATGATCGGATTCTTCCTCTTCGTGGGCGCACAACTGGAGGAACGCTCGGCGGTATTTCAATCCGTGCTGCAAAGCGTCCGCCTGGAAGAAGTCATGCTCACCGACTTCGCCACCCTCTCACCCGCCGACACTCTGGAAGATGCGCTGGAAAAAGCCGTGCACACGCTGCAGGACGATTTTCCGGTGGTGCGCGGCAGCGACATGGTGGGCGTCGTCTCCCGGCAAAAAATTCTCGAAGCCTTGCGCGCCGAAGGCAACGGCTACGTGCAAGCCGTGATGAACCGCATTTTCGACGTCGCCGCCAAGCAGGAGTCGCTCGCCTCCGCCTTCCGCAAGCTCTCCGCTCGTAATCTCAGCATCATTCCCATCGTCGACGAGCAGCAACTGGTCGGAATCGTGACGTTGCAGAACCTGATGCACTCCATGTCGCTTCTAGCTGAAAGCCGCAAATTGCGCAGAGAAGCGCTCGACTCGTAAGAAGGTCAGAGGTAAGAGGTCAGATTGCTGAGGTTAGAACCCAAGTGCGCACACGGCGCCGACGAATTTGGGATTTTAACCTCTGCAATCTGACCTCTAACCTCTGACCTCACTTCACCTTCGCGTAAACTTCCTGCGCCGCGCCAACTGCCGATCCAAACTCCACAGACCTTCCCGTGACTTCGGCGATCACTTGTTCCAGCGCGGCCAGCACTCCCATTGTGTCCAGATAATCGTAGTAACCAATGTGAGCGATGCGAAAAAGCTGTCCCTTCAAGTCTGCATTTCCGTTGGCCACGACCGCGCCAAACTGCTCGCGGAAGCGTTTGCAAATGGAGGTGGAGTCAGTTCCAGTGGGCGGAATGACGGCCGTAAGCGCGGCCGCCGGAGAACTCGGCGCGAATAATTTCAGTCCGAGCGCTTCAACGCCGGCGCGGGTCATTGCCGCGCACAACTCCGCGTTTGCAATCAGTGCGTCGCGTCCCGCTGCAAGGTTCCCATCTCCCATTTGACGCACATAATCGAGCGCTGCGGCCAGCCCGGCAAACAAAGAAGTCGCGGGCGTGTATGCCGTCTCCGCCTTGGCGGCTGCCTTTCGTTCCTTCCGCAGATCGAAGTAATATCGCGGAGATTTCGTTTTCTCCATGCGCTGCCACGCCCGCTCGCTGATGGCGCCATAGGCCAATCCCGGAGGAATCATCAGCGCCTTTTGGGAGCCGCCTAGGATGATGTCGATTCCCCAACCGTCCACGTCGAGCTGCGTTGTGCCCAAGCCAGTGATCGCGTCGACGACGAGCAGAGTATCCGGTAAAGCACGCACCATCTGCGCGATCGCCGCAACGTCATGCCGCGCGCCCGTGGAACTCTCAGTCGCCTGCACATAAACGCAGCGCATCTCCGGCGTCAGCTTGCGGCGCACTTGCTCCAACGAAAATGTTTCGCCATATGGAGCGCTCACTGTCTCGACGGAACAGCCAAAGGCCTTGGCCAGCGAGGTCCAGCGCTCACCGAACTTGCCGGCAGTTAGCACGAGGACGCGGTCGCCGGGGGAAGTCAGGTTCGAGACCGAGGCTTCCATGAAGCCGGTGCCCGACGAAGTCAGCACCAGCACGTCATTCTTCGTGCCGATGAATTCCTTTACATCGGCCAGAACGCGCGTGAACAGAGCGCGGAACTCGGCAGTGCGATGGTGCGCGCCATAGGAAGCCATAGCCATCTGCGCGGCGGGCAGAAGAGGAGTTGGTCCGGGAGTGAAGAGCCTGTTTTTTCGGATCATGGGAACCAGAATATTCGAAAGCCTGTGGTTCGGGAAGGAAAGGGGGGAGGTCAAAGGTCAGAGGTCAGATTGCAGAGGTGAAATCCATAGCTCGCAGTGAGTGGTTCTAACCTCTGCAATCTGACCTCTAACCTCTGACCTTATCCAGCGTTCTATAATTCTCCATGCCCCTAATCGACCAGATCCAGAAAGACATTGTCGCGGCCATGAAAACTCGTGAAGAGCAGCGCCTCTCCTGCCTGCGCATGGTCAAGACCGCGCTGAAGAACCGCGAGATCGACAAGATGGCGCCCCTCGACGACCAGGAATCGCAGCAAGTGCTCTCCACGCTGATCAAGCAGCGTAAAGATTCAGTCGAGCAGTTCACCAAAGGCGGACGCCAGGAGATGGCCGACAAAGAAGCCGCCGAAATCAAGCTGATCGAGACCTACCTGCCCAAAGCCGCCGGAGAAGAAGAAATCGTAGCCGGGGTCCGCGCAGCGATAGCCGAGATGACGCCCGCCCCTGCGATGAAAGATATGGGGACGGTGATGAAGACGGCGATGGCGCGCTTCGCCGCTGCGGGGATGCGCGTGGATGGGAAGGTGGTTAGCGAGGCGGTGAAGAGGGAGCTGAGTAAGTAAGTCCGCGTCGATCAATATGCATCCTTCCGGTGCCGGAAGGAATGCAGTACGACTTCGTTCCCAAAAATATCGTAGCGCAAACGGTAGTCTCTCCAGCGCACGCGCCATTGTCCTTCGCCCGGTTTCAAGCCGGCGAGCTTTTTGATCTTGTGGCATCCGCTCCGGTTCTGGGGATCGTCGCTGAGAATCTCAATTAGCTCTTCGAGGGCACGGGCCAAGGCGGAGTCTTTCTTGCTGATCGCTCGGAATTCCCGCTCGAACGCGGGCGTGGTGAGGACGCGAAACGGTCCGGCCATGACGCTCTAATATCTTGCTTCTACTTCTTCTTGCGCTTGATGCTCGGAGCTTTCAGTTCAGCCAGAAACGCGTGCGCGCTGCGCACCCCTCCTCGGCGATACTCCGCCGCGCTCGTCTGGATCTGCTCCTTCACTGAGCGGTTCTGCATTTCCAGGTAATCCTCAAGATCGTCCACGTGCATGAGGCCGGCGACGGGGATGCCGTCTTTCTCCAGGATGAAGAATTCGCGGTTCACGTGTACGCGGCGCACTACTTGGCCGAGATTCACTCGAGCTTTGGTCAGGGGAAGGCGATTTACAATCGTTTTCATACGTTGATTAATGTTAATCAATATTGATTGATTTGGCAACTATTTATTTTGCTGCCACTCCCGATACGCTTCGCTCTTCCCAATCCCGCGCTCTTTGGCTACTTTTTTCAGTGCGGCTTTTTCATCTGCCTTTTCGGCGACCATGATTTCGCGCACCCGCTGGGCGAGGCTCACGGTCTCGGCTGCGGACGCCGCTGCTCCTTCCTCAGCTTTGGCAATGAGCAGCGTAATTTCGCCTTTGACCTCTCCCCGTGACTTCAGTTGGTCCAGAACTTCCCTTGCGCGACCGCGCAAGAATTCTTCATGGAGCTTCGTCACCTCGCGCGCGACCACGACGTGGCGGTCGTTTCCCAGAACTTCGACCACGTCGGCCAGCGTCTCCAGCAGCCGGTGGGGCGCTTCGTAGAATACCTGCGTGCGCGGAGAATCTTTCACACTCTCCAGCAGCTTGCGGCGCTGCCCCGACTTGGCAGGCAGAAATCCGCTGAAGCGAAACGAATCGGTGGGCAGGCCGCTCGCCACCAGCGCCGCCAAAAATGCCGACGCTCCCGGAATCGGCACCACCGGCACGTGATGCCGTATAGCGAGCGCGATCAGACGGAATCCGGGATCGGAGATGCCGGGCATGCCTGCATCCGTGACGAGAGCGATCTTGGCTCCGCCTTCGAGGTCGACAACGAGCTCGGCGGCTTTGGTCATCTCGTTGTGCTCGTGATAGCTGACGGTGCGTGTGTGGATACCGTAATGGCTGAGGAGCTTCAGGGTCTGGCGCGTATCCTCACAGGCGATCAGGTCGACTTCCTTGAGCACGCGTAGGGCGCGCAAGGTGATATCTTCGAGGTTGCCGATGGGCGTGGCCACGAGATAGAGGGAGGGGCCCCCAACGGCTGTGTCTCGTTCGGAGCCGCTGCCATTCTGGGTATCTTTCACCATACCGAAAGTCTAGCAAGGAACCGTCGATCTCGCTTCGACCAGCTACCGAACCACGTCCATCAACTTCTTACTTCGCCTTTCATTCGCTTCGTGCTAAACTGACCAAAATGGATGTGACAGCCAACACTTCACGCTCCAGCCCGAGGGTGTAGGCTACGGGGGATTCGTACCCGAATTCCAGATTGAGAAGCCGGATTCAGAACGAGGAGCAGCCATTATGGCCGACGAACGTAGCCGAGCAGAAGATCGCAGCAACGACCGCAACAATGAGCGCAACAAGGCAATTGAGCTCGCCTTTCAGCAGATCGAGAAGCAGTTTGGCAAAGGTTCCATCATGCGGCTGGGATCGAAGGAGGCCATTGTCCCCATCGCAGTGATTTCGACGGGCGCGATTTCCTTCGATGCCGCTCTCGGCGTGGGCGGCTTTCCACGCGGGCGCGTGGTTGAAATCTTTGGCCCGGAGTCGTCCGGCAAAACCACCATCGCTTTGCAGGTGATTGCCGAAGCGCAAAAGACCGGAGGCATGGCGGCGTTCGTCGATGCCGAGCACGCGCTCGATCCTGGCTACGCCAAGAAACTCGGTGTGGACGTCGACAACCTGCTGGTCTCGCAGCCCGACTATGGTGAGCAGGCGCTCGAAATTACCGAAGCGCTGGTGCGCTCGAACTCCATTGACGTGCTGGTGGTGGATTCGGTGGCGGCGCTCGTTCCGAAGGCCGAACTCGACGGCGAAATGGGCGACAGCCACATGGGCCTGCAGGCGCGGCTGATGTCGCAAGCGTTGCGCAAGCTGACGGGGACGGTTGCCAAGTCGCGCACCTGCCTGATCTTCATCAACCAGATCCGCGAAAAAATTGGCGTGATGTTTGGCAATCCCGAAACTACCACCGGCGGGCGGGCGCTGAAGTTCTATTCGTCGGTGCGCATCGACATCCGGCGCATCGCGGCCATTAAAGAAGGAGACGTGGTCACCGGCTCGCGCACCCGCGTCAAGATCGTGAAGAACAAAGTGGCAGCGCCCTTCCGCGAGTCGGAGTTCGACATTCTTTATGGCGAAGGCATCTCGCGCGAAGGCGACCTGATCGATCTGGCGGTGGCCCAGAATATTCTGGAGAAGTCGGGCTCGTGGTTCAGCTACAAAGGCGAGCGCATCGGCCAGGGACGCGAGAACGCGCGCACTTTCCTGAAAGAAAACAAGGACACGATGGCGAAACTCGATGCCGAAGTGCGTAAGGCACTGGGGATGATCCCATCCGCGGCACCAACTCCGGCAGCAGTTCCGGCGCAAGCTACCGGAACGCAGGGACGAGTCACGACGATGCCGACAGCGGCACCGGAAGCGGCGAAAGTGCCGGCGGCTAGACGGTAGCCCGCGAATGAAGCTGGTTAGTCGATGGAGAGACGGGCGTCTCGCCCGTCTGCCGGGCGGCGACGCCCTGCTCTCCGTATACCCTCCCGATTGCCATCCCCGCCAGCCCCCGCATACAATCCTCCTTTCCCTGGACTAGTCTTCAACCGAGGCCCCGTGAAGCGCATCAAAGCCATCTATCCCGGATCGTTCGATCCTCCCACTAACGGGCACCTTGACTTGATCGAGCGCGGCAGCAAGATCTTCGACGAACTGGTGGTCGCCATTCTCCGGAATCCCGAGAAAGACCCTCTGTTCAGCGTGGCCGACCGTCGCAAGATGCTGGAGGCGATGACCTCAGGCTTTGATAACGTATCCGTGGACACTTTCGACGGCCTCACCGTGGACTACGCGTTGCGAGTCGACGCCCAGGCCATCCTGCGCGGCATTCGCGCCATCAGCGACTACGAGTACGAACTGCAGATGGCCCTGATGAATCGCAAACTCCAGCCCACCTTGGAGACGGTGTTCATGATGCCCGCCGAAAAATATTCGTACCTGAGTTCGCGTCTGGTGCGCGAAGTCGCGCAACTCGGCGGATCCATCGATTGCCTGGTCCCTGAACTCGTCGCGCAGAGGGTTCGTGAGAAAATGGATGTGGCGCACAGATTTGAGAACGGCAAACTGTCGGCAGGCAAGACGCCTTCCGAGGGCAAGAGCAAGTTCAGAAAAAAGAAATTATAGAAATTATTATGAGGGCCGCAAAAAAATCATGAGCACCGTAATGGCACCCGTCTCCCACCCCGTCCGCCTGACCGAACGCATCAATCGCATTGAACCCTCCGCCACCATGGCGGTGGTAGCTGAGGCCGACAAGCTGCGCCAGCAGGGTATTGATGTCGTGGATTTCGGCGCCGGGGAACCTCACTTCTCCACGCCGCAGCACATCAAAGATGCCGCCATCGCCGCCATCCAGGCGAATTTTTCGAAGTACACTCCCGTAGGCGGCACCGCTGAACTGAAGGACGCCATCGTGCACCGCCATGCGGTCGACTTCGACTCCGATTACCGGCGCGAAGAAGCTGCGGCCTCGGTAGGCGGCAAACATGCGCTCTTCAACGTCATCTCCGTGCTCGTCGATCATGGCGACGAGGTCATTCTTCCCGTCCCCTACTGGGTTTCGTTCAAGGACATGGTGCGCTACGCTGGCGGCAACTGCGTGCTGCTCCAAAGTGACGAATCGCAAGGCTTTCGCGTCACCGCCGATATGGTAGCGCGCTTGGTAACGCCCAAGACCAAGCTCATCATTCTGAATTCGCCCTCCAATCCTTCCGGAGCCGTGATGAGCCCCGAAGACATGACCGAAGTCGTGCGCCTGGCCCACCAGCGCGGCATCTGGGTAATTTCCGATGAGTGCTACGTCTATCTCAACTACACCGGCAAGCGCTTTTCGGTGGGTTCGTTGCGCGAGTTCCGCGACCGCTTCATGGTTGTCGGATCGCTGTCGAAGACCTACGCCATGACCGGCTGGCGTCTGGGATTCACGCTAGGCCCCGCGCCCATCATCACCGCCGTTCAGAAGTTGCAGAGCCAGTCCACCTCAAATCCCACGTCGATCGTGCAGAAAGCGGCGGTCACTGCCCTCAAAGGTCCCCAGCAATGCGTGGAAGACATGCGCGCGGAGTACATCAAGCTGCGCGATCACGTGGTTAAGGGATTGCGTTCGATACCCGGAGTGAAATGCACGCTGCCCGAAGGCGCCTTCTATGCCTATCCCAATGTTTCGGGATTTTTCGGCCGCAGCGGTATGAACTCGGCCTCCGACATCGCCGGCAAACTTCTGCGCGAGGCCCACGTCGCCACGGTTCCAGGAGAAGGCTTCGGAACGAAGGAACACATCCGCATTTCCTACGCTACCTCGATGGCCGAACTCGACCGCGGCCTGGAGCGCATGCGCAAGTTCCTAGGCGCGCTGTAGCCTCGTTTGCCAAGGTAGCTTTGGGTTGTCATCCTGAGCGAAGCGAAGGACCTCATGCTCGATCAATTCAAGCGCGTAGGTCTTTCGCTTCGCTCAGGATGACATAGCTTGCTCCTCATGACCGAACTCTACCCACTTCTAATGCAACCAGCCTTCGACCCGCGCCCGTGGGGCACGCTCGACCTTTCCGGCATCTATCCAAATCACAAATTCAACGAAAGAATCGGAGAAGCCTGGCTCACCGGCGACAACTGCGTAGTCACAAACGGTCCACTAGCGAAACGATCGCTAGCCGACCTGAGCAAAGAATTCGGCTCCGAACTAGTAGGCGCTACGGCGCGCGATCCACAACGGTTTCCGTTGCTGCTGAAGTTTCTGTTCCCGGAGGAAAAACTCTCCGTCCAGGTACACCCCGACGACGCCACCGCGCAACGCTTCGGCGAGCCCTGGGGCAAAACCGAATGCTGGTACGTGGCCCACGCTAAACCAGGGTCGCAAATAGCCCTGGGTCTAAAGCCCGGCGTCACTGTGGCGCAATTCGCGCAAGGCATCCAGGAAAAGCGTGCCGAAGAACTGCTCAACTGGATCAACGTCTATCAAGGCGAGATGATTTACGTAGCCGGCGGCACGGTGCATACGCTGGGACCAGGCTCTGTCATGGTGGAGACGCAGCAGCAATCCGATACCACATATCGTCTCTACGACTACGGTCGCCCCCGCCCGCTGCATCTGGAGCGCGGCCTCGCCTCGGTGAAGGAGCGCACAGCCTCCGGCAAAGTGATTCGCCCAGCGCCCGTCGCCATCGACGGCGGCAAGAACCGTCGCTCCTCGATGATCTCGGCTCCTTATTTCACGGTGGACTTGTTCGAGTTGAAAGCGCCGCAGGATTTCTCAACCACCGAGTTGGAGAAAAACGATACCGGCAAGACTTCAGTGCAGATTCTGGTCGCCGTCGAAGGCTGCGGAGTCGTAGAAGCGCAAGGCCGAGACTCGGTGACGCTGGCCAAAGGCGACGCGGTCGTGATTCCGGCCAGTCTGAAAGGCTTTACAGTTCGCCCGCAATGGCAGGTCGAGTTCTTGAAAGCGAGCGTGCCGAGTGCGAGAGTGCCTGAGCCCGCCACGCGCATGTGAGATTTCTCACGTCCGCGCGTAAATGGTAGGCTTTCGTAAGCTGTGAGAGCTACGACTGTGAAAGCGAACCCGCACTTCTATCCCGTAATTCTAGCTGGCGGCCGAGGCACGCGCTTCTGGCCACTGAGCCGCAAGCGCCGCGCCAAGCAACTGCTCGCGTTAGATGGCAAGCAAACCATGATCCAGCAGACGGTCGCGCGCCTGGCGCCCATGGCCGCACTCAGCCGTTTTTGGATCGTCACCAATAACGACCTGCGTTCCGCCATCCTTCGTCAGCTTCCAAAGCTTCCCGCCAAGCAAATCATCGCCGAGTCCGCCGGACGCAACACGGCGCCCGCCATTGGATTAGCGGCATTTCTCCTGCTTCGTCACGATCCCGACGCCGTGCTCGGCCTCTTTCCCTCCGACCACGTCATCGCCGATCCAACTCAATACCGCGCGACTCTTAGCCGCGGAATCGAGATTGCTGCCGCGGGAGAAAACATAGTCGTGCTCGGCATCCGCCCCACTCGCCCCGAAACCGGCTACGGATACATTGAGTCAGGCACTCCAGATCTTAATCTTAGTGATTCGCTGCGGGGTGACTCGCTGCGAGTGCGCCGCTTCACAGAAAAACCGGATCTCGGCCTGGCCCGCCAGTTTCTCGACGCCGGCAACTACTTCTGGAACAGCGGCATGTTTCTCTGGCGCGCCGACACGCTCGCGAATGCACTGCGTGAGCATCTTCCGAACACGGCTGTGCTCCTGGAAAAGATTGCCGCCGTCTATGGCACGCGCAAGTTCGCAGACACGTTTCGCAGACTTTACCCAAAATGCGAAAACATCAGCATCGACTATGCCGTCCTCGAACCCCGCTCGGCCAAGGGAGAATCTCAGTCGCGCATCTTCTGTCTGCCCTCCGATTTCGGATGGAACGACCTGGGCTCCTGGACCGCGCTGCATGAGCACCACACGGCGAAGGCGAAAGCCGGCGACCGAAGCCCGGTCTCAGCGTCCGGAAGTTTCACCCTTAACGCGAAAAATAATTACGTTCACGTCCCCGGGAAATTTGTCGCCTTGGTCGGCGTGAGTAACCTGGTGATTGTCGAGACCGAAGACGCCCTGCTCGTCACCACGCTCGACCAGTCACAGGATGTCGGCAAAGTGGTGAAGCATCTGGATGAGAAGAAGTTGCACAAGCTGGTGTGACCAACGACGAACTGTTCATGACCCAAATCAAATTCGGCACCGACGGCTGGCGCGGCCTAATCGCCGACGATTTCACCTTCGACAACGTGCGTAGCGTAGCTGGAGCAATCGCCGCCTACGTTCTTAAACACGAGGACCCCACTCGCGGCATCATCATCGGCTATGACACGCGTTTCCTTTCTGATCGCACCGCACGCGCCTTCGCTGAAGTAATTGCTGCCGCCGGTATCCCGGTACGGCTAGCGAACGACTACACGCCCACGCCCGCCGTTTCCTATGACGTCAAGAAGCTTGGCGCCGCCGGCGGCGTGATGATCACTTCGAGCCACAATCCATGGAACTGGAATGGCGTGAAGTTCAAAGCCAAGTTTGGAGGCTCCGCCACGCCCGCGATCATGCAGTCCATCGAAGAAGAACTGGCTGCCGGCGCCATGCCCAAAGGCCAGTCGGCGAAAATCGAAGAAGTGGATCTGAAACCCGCCTACGTCGAAGCGATTTCCCAATTCGCCGACCTCGACCTGATCCGCCGCGCGAATTTCAAATTTGCCATCGACTCCATGTATGGCTCTGGCCGCGGAGTTCTGCCAAAAATATTCGACGCGCACGGCATCCGCTATGTAGCCATCCGTCAGGAGGTGAACCCGCTTTTCCCGGGAATCAATCCCGAACCGATCCTGCCGCACGTCGCGCTGCTGCAGGAAACGGTAGTAAAAGAAAAATGCCACGCTGGCCTGGTAACCGATGGCGATGCCGATCGCATCGGCGCCGTCGCCGAAGATGGCAGCTTCGTAGATTCTCACAAGTGTATGTGCGTTCTGCTGAATTGGTTGGTGCAGTACAAGAAGTGGCCGGGGGATGTGGTGCGCGCCTTCAACACCACCGGCATGATGGACCGCATCGCCGCGAAATACGGGCGCAAGCTGCACGAATGCAACATCGGCTTCAAGTACATTGCCGATCTAATGATGGACCACGAAATTCTGATCGGTGGAGAGGAATCCGGCGGCATCGGATACGGCCGCTTTCTTCCGGAACGTGACGGCATTCTAAACGCACTCCTGCTGGCGAATGTCATGGCGGAAGAAAAAAGGCCGCTCGGCCAGTTGGTCGCCGATCTGCAGCGGGAATTCGGCGCCCACTATTTTGGCCGGCGAGACTTGCACATTTCCGATGAGATGAAGAATAGCGCGATCAGCCGCGCCGCCGATCCGCAAACAACAAAGCTTGGCGCATACTCAATCCTGAAAAAAGAGAATCGCGACGGCGTGAAGTTCTACCTCGACGCTCCTAAGCACGGCAACGGCGCCGACCCGTGGGTATTGTTTCGCGCCTCCGGCACTGAACGCCTGCTGCGCTGCTACGCGGAAGCGGCCACGCCCGATCTGGTCGAAGAAATTCTCGAATCCGGCGAGCGATTCGTACGGCAGAACTAACCCGAAGTGAAGAGCTAAAGAGCCAAGAGCTGAAAGCTGAGAGCTAAGTTATCCGGCACTTTCGCGTTCTGGACGGCCCCAGAACACGATAGGATAGCGTTATCACTCAGCATGATGGTCACCAGGGAAATCACACCCGTTCTCGCTGATTCTCCGGAATCGCGCCGCTACAACCGCATTAAGCGGTGGCTGGGCGTCGCCGATTTCGCGCTCGGCTTCGGACTGCTCGTAGTACTGCTCGCCACCGGCTGGACCGGAACCCTCCGCGATCTGGCGGAGCGCGGCGCTTCGCAGAATTACGTTTTCGCTGTGTTCCTCTACGTCCTGATGCTGATGCTGATCGGCAAAGTGCTCGGAACTCCGCTCGATTACTACGGTTTCCGGCTCGAGCACCGCTATAACCTTTCCAACCAGAGATTCCGCTCATGGATTTGGGACGAGTTCAAAGGTCTGCTGCTCGGCTTGGTCATGGCCACGATTGTGGTCGAACTGCTCTACATGCTCATGCGCCAGAGTCCGCAGCACTGGTGGATCATCGCCTGGGCCGTTTTTCTCGGATTCTTTGTGCTGCTAGCGCAACTCGCCCCGGTTGTGCTGTTTCCGATTTTTTATAAATTCGAGCCCCTGGAAAACGAGGAACTCAAGCGCCGCTTGATCGTCTTGAGCGAACGCGCCGGCACTCGCGTGCGCGGCGTTTATAAATGGCATCTTTCCGAAAAAAGCAAAAAGGCCAACGCCGCCCTCACCGGACTCGGCGCCACCCGCCGCATCATTCTGGCCGACACCTTGCTCGACAACTATTCCGACGACGAAATCGAAGCCGTGCTCGCGCACGAACTGGGGCACCACGTGCATCGCCACATTTTGAAAAGCATTTTCGTGCAGGCGGGAATTACCCTGTTCGGCTTCTGGCTGGCCAACGCGGTTCTCACTTATGCCGTGTATCGCCGCCACATGTTCGAAACCATGCACGATTTCGCCAACCTGCCGCTGCTGATTTTGGTTTCAACCGTGCTTTCGTTCTTACTGATGCCCGCGCTCAACGCCTACTCGCGTTTCAACGAGCGTCAGGCCGACCGCTATTGCTTCCAGTCGGTGGCCAGCGTCGACCCCTTCATTTCGTCGATGAATAAGTTGGCCGAGCAGAATCTCGCCGAAAAAACGCCCTCCCGCTGGGTCGAATGGCTGCTCCACTCCCATCCTGCAATCACCAAAAGAGTAGCTGCAGCCGAAACCTGGGCGAAATCGCACTGAACGTGTAGCGCGGACACTCCTGTCCGCGTTCCGCCACCTCAACCGAGGCGAGCGTCAAGGACGTGCTTTGCGAATAATCTCTTCCACCCGCCGCACATCCTCTTCCGTGTCGACGCCTACGGTGTCAAACGGTGTTTCCGCCACGTAAATCGGAACTCCGTTCTCCAGAAAGCGAAGCTGTTCCAGTCTCTCGCTGCGCTCAAGCGAAGACTCCGGCCAGCGCACGAACTTATCCAGCACGCCCTTGCGATAGCCATAGAACCCAAGATGTTTGTAGTATCGCGGACCTACTCCATCGCGGTCATGCGGAATGGTTGCCCGCGAAAAATACAGCGCCCGTCCCGTCGCATCCGTCACCACCTTTACCGCGCTGGGATTGTTGACGTCAACCTCCGCCGCCGCCGTCTTCAGCGTCCCCACCTCGACCCCCGCGCCTTGCATCACCGCGATCAGGCTCTCGATATGCTCGGGCCGAGTCAGCGGCTCATCGCCCTGAACATTTAAATAAACATCTGCTGGAATCGCAGTCGAGATTTCATGGACCCGTTCGGTGCCCGACCGATGTGCAGCCAAAGTCATGCGCGCGACAAAGCCTTGCTGCTCGCAGAAACGCATAATTTCGTCCGAATCGGTAGCAACAATAACTTGATCAACCGACGAGCACCGCCGCACTCCCGCATACACCCAAGCGAGCAACGGGACGCCAGCGATCTCACGCAGCATCTTGCGAGGCAGGCGCGTAGAAGCCAGCCGCGCCGGAATCACAGCGATGACTTTCATGCGCCCAGTTTCGCACGGGGCCCTCAGATTTGACACTCCGTTCCGTTTGACACTCCATTCCATTGACACTCCATTCCATTGACACTGCATTCGGTGGACTCTTAGAATGAGGCGGGGACGCGTCCACCCGCGTCGGCGGGATTCTGTGCCCATTTCCGGGCTGTCCCTGCTTTCCTTCCGCGTATTTCCGGATTGGCGGTGTAGCTCAGGTGGTTAGAGCGACGGTCTCATAATCCGTAGGTCGTAGGTTCGAGTCCTACCGCCGCCACCAGATTCAAACGACAGTAAACAGAGGTGTCTACTGGATTGCAGCAGGATTGGCGTCTGCCGCTTCTGTTGCCACTTCGTTGCAATTTTGGAGGGGAAAATCGGACAGACTTCAGGCACAGGCCCGGCAAGACCCGCGCCAGTCCCACCTTTTGCGCGGAGCTAAGGACTGTATCCCGGAGACGCTGCGGAGAGCCGCCGCGAGAAGCATATAATTTTCCCGGAAGCCGTGCGCATATATATCGATGAAGCGGGAGCGTTTGTACACCCCAACCCGCCACACTCGTCGTTCTCGCTCGTTCTTGCACTGATCATTCCAACTGCCAGCGAAAAGGAGTTGTTCTACGAGCTCTTGCGCCTTCGAGACACTTGGCCAAACCAAAACATCGAGATCAAGGGCAGCAGTTTGGACGAATCGCAGTCTGCCCAAGTTATCAGACTCCTACTGAGATATGACACGCTCGTCCAGTTCATCGCGCTAGATGCCAATACGCATCCCGATCCTGTGGTTGAAGACTTCAAGAACCGACAGGCAGACGGGGTGACAGCGAACATTACCCGTGAGCACCATCCCGGCCCAATTCCGCATTATCATCAGCTCGGCGAAGCGGTTCGCGCGATGCCGAATCAACTATTTCTCCAAGCCTTTGCCACATGGGAACTGATCATCAGAACGATCCGCGAAGGAACGCTTTACTACGTGCAGCGCCAGCCTCAGGAGTTGGGCGATATTGCATGGGTTATAGATCGCAAAGACCGAACGATTACCGAGATGGAAGATACATGGAGCACTCTGATCCTTCCACTCAGTGAAAGCGCCTTTGCCAAAGAGCCGCTGATTTTCATCACTGAAGGGGACTACTCACATTTCGATGCTAGATTCGGCTTCACGGAAGCGACTGCGGACCCGGAGATGCTGCGGCACAGCCAGTGGTTAAATTCAGTTTACGGAAAGCCACCGAAGACAAAGGATTGGGTAGGCATCGATGCGAAACAGCTCCTGACCGAACAACGAGAGTTTCAAGACTCGCGCGATTCGCTCGGCCTTCAACTCGCTGACACGTTGGCCGCTATTCTGAGGCGTGCCCTCAATAACCGCCTCCAGTTCTCCGGCTGGAAAGACTTTGGAGGCTTGCTAGTTCGGCATTCGCAGCCCGGAAAAGAGTTCATCCAACTCGGACCTGGCGATGACATCCCCCGCCTGAGTGGCCACACTGGGAAAGTCTGCCGAGTCCTAGACAATAGGGCGAAGGGCATGATTGTGGAGCGAAACTGAAGGTGATCGCGTCGCTCTAATCTGCAAAAAAGGTAGCTTAATTTACTGCATTGGGTTCAGGGCTTTTGAGGGGTTGGGGGGAGATCGTGTCGCTGTTTTTGTGGGAACTAAACTCATCTTCGCAATTCTGATTATTGGAAGATTATGAAGAATTGAAAGTGGCGGTTTGTGAAACCGCCATACGTCACAAGTCACTGATAGTTAATGCCAAATAGCAGGTGGAGCACAACCGGAGAGCATTCAACCACTGAGTGATGCCTCCTTAGAAACCCTGCCGCGGCGTTTTGCAGTGCGCCGGAAACAGATGACTTTGGCAGAAATACTCCGTCCTAAGACTTTTACCGCGGCCCAGATCCGCCGAACTCGCGCCCGCTGCCAGCAAACTCGCCGCCTTCAGTGACTGTTCCAACGCCTCGCGCACGATCACCGTCGGTCCAGAAAAATTCCGCATCGCGCTGAGGATTCGCTGAACAATCAATCAACGTCGCTGATCCAAAACTTCGGCGAGCTTGCAAACTTCTGTGCCGTCACTGGAGTCCCCAATCTGAACCTTGACTGTGTTTCCCGGTTTTGGTTCCGGCTCTTCTGCCGCTGAACCGCGGACGATTAATAAAAAAGCGGCGAGAGAGATACCGCTCGCGAATCGTAACGATGGGACCATGCTCGCCTCCGCCCGCATTGCGGGTTGGACTGGCCTTCCGTAGGTGACAAATACATGCCCTGAAATCTCTCTGTCATTGACCCAAAGATCAAGGAGCTTGATCACGCGTCGAAGTGATGCAAGAGCGGCGGCCTTCACGAAAAACCGCCCCGGTTATCCAAGGCGAGTTCCGCCAGGGAATCGAATCCTGGAATTTCGGTGGGTAGAAGGTTGTATATCGGGTGGCTGAGGCGGGTTTGATCGCTCATGATTTCTCTCTGCCGGTGGCACTTGCCCTAGTCGATCCGAATGGAACGACTAGTGTCATGCGGTACTTTGGCCGTGACCGAGCCAAGACGCAGGCGACGAAGCGGACCGGCAGCTATGCGTCACTTATGTCAATTCTCGTAAGTCCATCGAGAGAATGAACAACGAAGAAAATCCTTCATAACAGGTAGACAGAATAAGAAGCGAGACGGTGCATGTCTGGCCCTGACTTCCAGCACGCTTGTCTTTGGCGAAAGATCTACCACACGAACAAACGGGCACCGCCGCCGGGGGAGCGGACCCTGCCAGCTTGGACAGAGCTATCGCGACCGGGAGCCACGTCAACGCCGACCGTGCTGGGGAGGTGCGGTACCGAGGCGCTGAGTTCTTCGATCTCCACAGCGCAATTGTGGTTCATGATCTCAGCAGCCGCGTCCGCCTTCTCGGGCGAGCCGGTTGCGAAAACCATGACTCCTCCACGCCGTACTCCTCGAACGTAAGCTTCCGCGTCCGCTTCGGCGGCCCCAATCGCCCTAAGGTCCCGAATCAAATCCACTTCAAAATCAGTGTGTGGGGTACTCATGACCCCGCTACCCGCCATCTCCCGCGGTTCGCGTAAAACACGGACGTCCTTCTGAGGGATACCGCTGGCTTTGAGCTCGCGAACAACCTCGTCGACCGAGCTCGGATTCTCAAACAAACCAACTGCCGTTTTTGCCATATTGACCTCCATCAATTTAATCTGCAGCACTGAAGACCTCACAGGTTTGAAGTCGCCAGGCTTCATCTCATCCACCAGTCCTACCTCATTGGAGGGCGCGGGTGCGATGAGATGCGCTTTGAGACCTGCAATCATGCCGTGCAGGTCTCCCTTTGCTATGCTGCGACTGCTTCGGCTTCATGCAATGTGTAGTAGGCAGGATGCGTGGTTTCGATAATGTCCTTCGCCTTGGCCACTTCTGCCGCCGTCCCGTGGGCGATGAGCAGGAATTGATCTGTCTTGAGCGCTGTTTCGTACTTCACAATGCTGTCCTTAGGAATGCCAATGCTGTAGAGGCCAGCTCCGAGAGCGCTCACACCACCAACCACCACGGCGCCTTCCAATGCACCCACGATCCACGCCACCAGCGGCCCACCCACTAAGATTGGCCCGAGACCTGGGATCATGAAAAAAGCAGACCCGAACAGAAGCCCCCAAAAACCTCCCCAGAACGCGCCCATCTTGCCCCAGTACTTCATGCGGTCGCCGGTGTTGTAATAGCCGACCGCCTGCTCGTCGGTGTGGTAGCCTTTCCCAACGATCGACAATTTGTGCATGTCGACTCCGCCACGCTGAAGCTCCTTCACCGCTTGATCCGCTTCCGTATGCGTCTGATATATCGCGACAACTGAATTTATTTTGGACATTTCTTCGTCTCCTCGGAGACTTGCCGTCGTTCTCACACCATCAAGCGAAGTCCCGACCCAAACTATGACAGCGCGCTGACACGGAAACTGTTCCCTATTGCTCAGTGTCGGTGGGAAATGCATGTGGCCTCATGACATCCCACACGATCGACCTCGCCGACCCAGGCATTCGTGAGAGCCACCTTGAGGGCGTCGTCGCTTTTCCCGAGTGTTTTACGATGCTGTTTTGCCCTCTCACGGTGAGCAAAACTGCACAGATTCCGCATCACCGCGGGAAGATACTACCTGCGAGACTCCCGCGGCGGCGGCCCGCCGCGATGCGAATTGCCGTCGGCATGCTTCAGCCTGGCGAGGTCTAACAGTCGTTAGCCCCAGGAATCATCGCGGCGCGAGAACTCGAGCGGATAAATCACTGCACTCTCTGAGCCGTGGCTGCTCGAAAATGCCCAATGACTGCAGTCCAGCTGCACGGTTGGTCCTATCCGGAACAACCGCTGATTTTCTGGGGCGTCATGCGTCTGGGATGAGGCCAGTGTGGGCGATCAAATGAGGAGCGAAGCACCTTCTTCCAATCACGGCGCAGTCGTTGCGGTGCGCGGCAGTGTCGTCGATGTGCGCTTTGACCGCTGCTTGCCGCCGATTTTTTCCGTGCTGCGTGCCGGAGCGGACCGGGAGATTGTCGTCGAAGTGATGACGCAGCTAGATGCATCTCGCGTGCGGGGCATCGCTTTAACGCCCACGCAAGGGTTGGCCCGAGGAATGCCTGTCGAGGACACGGGCGCGCCTCTGCAAGCGCCAGTCGGCAAGACGATTATCTCGCGTATGTTCGACGTGTTCGGCCATGCCATCGACCGCCAGCCTGCGCCTACGGATGTGCAGTGGCGGACTGTCCATCGCACGCCGCCGCCGTTGTCCGAACGTTCCACCAAGTCCGAGGTTTTCGAGACGGGCATCAAGGCCATCGATGTGCTCGTGCCGCTGGAGCGCGGCGGCAAGGCGGGTTTATTCGGGGGCGCGGGTGTCGGCAAGACGGTGCTGCTCACGGAGATGATCCACAACATGATCGGTCACCAGAAAGGGATGAGCATTTTTTGCGGCATCGGGGAGCGCTGCCGCGAAGGCGAAGAGCTCTACAGCGCGATGAAAGCAGCCGGCGTGCTTCGGAACATGGTGATGGTCTACGGCCAGATGAATGAGCCGCCGGGCAGCCGGTTTCGGGTGGGGGATGTAGCGCTGACGATGGCCGAGTACTTCCGCGACGACGAGCATCGCGACGTTCTCTTGCTGATCGATAATGTTTTCCGTTTCATTCAGGCCGGGATGGAAGTTTCGGGCTTGATGGGACAAATGCCATCGCGTCTCGGATATCAACCTACGATGAGTACGGAATTGTCGGGGCTGGAGGAGCGCATCGCCAACACCCATGCCGGAGCCATCACATCCATCCAGGCGGTGTATGTACCGGCGGACGATCTGACCGATCCGGCGGCGGTGCATGTGTTTTCGCATCTTTCGGCGTCGATTGTGCTCTCGCGCAAGCGGGCGAGCGAAGGGCTTTATCCGGCGATTGACCTGCTCCAATCCAGCTCGAAAATGGCAACGCCCGGCATCGTCGGCGACCGGCACTACAAACTGGCGCAGGAAATCCGGAAGACTTTGGCGCAGTACGAAGCGCTCAAGGATATCGTCGCGATGCTCGGCTTGGAACAGCTCTCGCCGGAAGACCGAAACGCGGTCGCCCGCGCCCGGCGGCTGGAACGCTTTCTCACGCAGCCGTTTTTCACCACCGAGCAGTTTAGCGGGATCAAGGGGAAGCTTGTCAGCCTTAAAGACTCGCTCGATGGCTGCGAACGCATTCTAAAAGATGAGTTCAAAGATTACCCGGAGAGTGCGCTCTACATGATCGGGGCGATTGGCGAGGCGAAAAAACCGGAGCCGAAAACGAAACCAAAAAACGAGACGAAAACAGAGCCGAAAATCGAGCCGAAAGCAGAAGAGAAATCCGCGCCGAAAACAGAAACGAAAACGGAACTAAAGACAGAACCGAAAAAAGAACCAAAAACAGAAGCGAAAATCGAGCCGGCGAAGGCCCATGAATCTTAAAATCCTGCTCCCGTTCGAAGTTTTCGCGGAGAAGACGGACGTGTCGCGCATCGTGGCTGAGACTCGCGAGGGATCCTTCGGGATCCTGCCGCACCGCCTTGACTGCGTGGCGGCGCTTGCGCCCGGGATCTTGACTTACGAAACGAAAGCGGACGGAACGGTTTACCTCGCCGTTGATGAAGGCGTGCTGGTCAAAGCTGGCACGGATGTGATGGTCTCCGTTCGCCACGCCATCGGCGGAGTGGATCTCGGCCAGCTCCATGAGGCGGTGAAACGCGAGTTTCTGATGCTCGACGAACGCGAGCGCAACGTTCGCGCCGCAGTTGCCAAAATGGAAAGCGGCCTTATCGTCCGTTTCGCGGAGTTTCAACATGAGCGGTGAGCTGACAAATCAGCCTTCAAAAGAGGAGCCGGAATTCGTCAGGCAGGTGGCCGCGAAGGCTGCCCGCAAGCTCAGGGTGCAGCAGGAGGGAAAGCAAGGCGTCTGGTTTGGTCTCGGGATGTCTGGGTTGATCGGTTGGTCGGTCGCGGTGCCGACGCTTCTCGGGGGGATGCTCGGCCTTTGGTTGGATCGACGGCATCCGGGAGCGCGTTCCTGGACGCTAATGCTGCTGGTCGCTGGATTGTGCATCGGCTGCGCTAATGCCTGGCATTGGGTGGCGCAGCAGGACAAGGCCATGCACGATGAACCAGAGGATAAAAAGGCGGAGGATAAGAAAGATGAATGAAATATTAGCTCTCATCCTTGCTCTGATATTTTCGCTGCTCGCGGGCGTTTTGCTCGGGACGATCTTCTTCGGCGGACTCTGGTGGACCATTCGCAAGGGCATTTCGTCGAAACAGCCGGCGGCGCTGTTCTTCTTCAGCCTTCTGCTGCGCACGGGTATTGCACTGACTGGTTTCTATGTTGTCGCGCGTGGAGATTGGCGCAGAGTGCTGGCTTGCCTGGTTGGATTTTTCCTGGCGCGCATCCTGGTGACTTGGCTTACCCGCACACCGATTGCAAAGACAGAGACAAAGAGGGTGCAGATTGTCGGTGAAGTATGCCGGTGAATCTAACTTCCGACCAGCAGATTTTGTGGCAGCACGGCTTTGTGAAACTCAATGGAACGATCGTCACCACCTGGGCCACGATGATCGTAATGTCGCTGGGCGCAAAGCTGATCACCCGCAAGCTTAAGACGGAAGGCAATATCTCACGATGGCAAGGCTCGCTTGAAATCGTCGTCACTGCGATGGAGGAGCAGATCAAGGAAGTCGGCCTGAGCCAGCCAGCAAAGTATCTTTCCTTCCTGGGAACGCTCTTTCTGTTCGTCGCGACGGCCAGCCTCTGTACGGTGATTCCCGGTTATAAGCCGCCGACGGGCTCACTCTCGACCACGGCTGCGCTGGCGCTGTGCGTGTTTGTTGCCGTACCTCTCTTCGGCATGAGGGACCAGGGGTTCGTTGGCTACCTCAAGACCTATACCAAGCCGACGTTCATCATGCTGCCGTTCAACATCATCAGTGAACTCTCGCGCACGCTGGCCTTGGCCGTTCGTCTGTTCGGCAACATGATGAGCGGGGTGATGATTATCGGCATTCTGCTCACGATCACGCCGCTTATCTTTCCGATTTTCATGACCGTGCTCGGTCTGCTCACCGGCATGGTGCAAGCCTATATCTTCAGTATTCTGGCCACGGTCTACATTGCAGCGGCCACCAGCGTACCAAAACCGAAGCCGGCTGTGGCCAAGGTCCAGCCCGAGTCGAAGCAGTTGAAATCGGCACAGCAGCGAGAAAGAGAACTAACTAAGGACTAACCAAGGTCTAACTAAGGACTAACTATGGATAGCATGACTCTTGTCGCAGTAGTATCAATCGCCGCCGCCGGTCTCACAACCGGCATCGGTTGCATGTGTCCGGCGCTCGGCGAGGGCAGGGCTGTTGCCACCGCGCTGACTTCGCTGGCACAGCAACCCGACGCCTCGGCCACGATCACACGGACCCTGTTCGTCGGTCTGGCGATGATCGAGTCACTGGCCATTTACTGCTTCGTGGTCTCGATGATTCTCATTTTTGCGAACCCGTTTTGGAGTCACGTCATCGCTCAGACCGGAGGGAAATGAGCCATGCTCATCGACTGGTTCACCGTCGGGGCACAGGTACTGAACTTCCTCATCCTGGTATGGCTGTTGAAGCATTTTCTCTACACGCCCATCCTCAACGCCATCGACGCCCGGGAAAAACGCATTGCCACTGAACTGGCCGATGCCGATGCTAAGAAGACCGAGGCGCAGAAAGAGCGCGACGACTTTCAAAACAAGAACAAAGCATTCGATGAACAGCGCAGCGCTCTCCTCGTCAAGGCCGTGGACGAGGCGAAAGCCGAGCGCGAGCACCTCCTCGACGAAGCGCGGAAAGCGGCGGAGAGTTTGCGAGCCGCGCAAGCCACTACGTTGCGAAATGACCAAGCGAGGCTGGGCAGTGAGATAACCCGTTTAGCGAAGAATGAGGTCTTTGGAATCGCGCGAAAGACACTCGCAGACCTCGCCACAGTCAGTCTCGAGGAACGCATGGGCGAGGTGTTCACGCGCCGCCTGCGCGAAATGGACGGGAAAGCCAAAGAGTTGCTGGGTGCGGCCCTGAAGACGTCGTCCGAGCCGGCCGTCGTGCGGAGCACTTTTGATGTTGGCGCCGGGCAGAAGGCCGCGATTCAAAATGCGCTCAACGAAACCTTTTCGGCTGCAATCCGTGTCCGGTTCGAAACCTCGCCAGACTTGATCAGTGGCATTGAACTTACCGCGAATGGACAAAAGGTGGCGTGGAGCATCGCCGATTATCTGGCCTCGCTGGAAAAAGGCGTCGATGAACTCCTGAAAAAAAAGGACGAGGCTGCAGCAAAAGCCGAGCCGAAGCCGGAAGTGAAGGCCGAGCCCAAGCCGGAAGCCAAAGCCGAGCCCAAGCCAGAAGCGAAAGCCGAGCCGAAGACGGAAGCGAAGGCCGAACCGAAGCCGGAAGCGAAGCCGGAAGCCAAAGCCGAGCCCAAGCCGGAAGTGAAGGCCGAGCCAAGGCCGGAAGTGAAGGCCGAGCCCGAGCCGGAAGCAAAGGCCGAGCCCAAGCCGGAAGAACCTAAGCCTGAAACAGTGAGCCAATGAACATGGAACCTGAGAGCTTCCAGCAGGATTTCGACAGCGCGTTTGCTGGAATAAGACAAGTGCGCGAAGCCTTCACGCCGCAACTGACGCCGCGTGAAGTGGGCATCGTCACGAATGTCTCCACCGGCATCGCTACGCTTTCCGGCCTTCCCGGCGTGGGCTATGAAGAATTGGTGAAATTCCGGGACGATCTACTGGGCATCGCGTTCAATGTGGATCAGGACGAAATCGGCGTGATCCTGCTCGGCGAATATCAGGACCTGCACGCGGGCGACGAAGTCGAACGCACCGGGCGGGTCATGGACATCACGGTGGGAGACGGTTTGTTGGGGCGGGTGATCGACCCGCTGGGCAGACCGCTCGATGGCAAAGGTGTGATTGCCGGTGACCAGCGCCTGCCGGTCGAGCGCCCGGCGCCGCCCATCATGGATCGCGCGCCCGTAGTCGTGCCCTTGCAGACTGGACTGAAGGCCGTCGATGCGCTCATTCCTATCGGGCGCGGGCAGCGCGAATTAATTCTGGGTGATCGCCAGACGGGCAAGACGGCCATCGCGATCGACACCATCTTGAACCA
>Ga0074046_10000997_pt1 | contig 26211 bp, 18 predicted proteins | sample BogForMeECP23OM3_FD_94441 | JGI IMG/M metagenome (GOLD analysis project Ga0074046, IMG submission 94441) | Bog forest soil microbial communities from Calvert Island, British Columbia, Canada - Bog Forest MetaG ECP23OM3 | ecosystem: Environmental > Terrestrial > Soil > Wetlands ...
CCCGATTTTGCGCCCGCCGACAAATCCGCCTTCCGCGGCTCGATTGTCTATCCTCCGCCTGAGTCGGCGACCGGGGAAAACCACCGGCTTTCCTGAAACTACGGGGTTCGCCTCGCTTACTCCCGTAACTTGCGGCTTTCGGCGGCGGTTTCTAGCATGAAAGAGCTATGCCTCATGCTCTGCTGTTGTCGCCGGATGACCAGGCAGTCAGCGCAATTACTGGCGTTTTGGAAGAAATGTCGGTGACCTGCGAGCGCCCCCTGGACGGAGTGTCCGCTGCCCAAAAGCTTAATTCACAGAGCTTCGACCTGGTGTTGGTCGATTGCGAAAATCTGCCGGCGGCCAAACTGATTTTTGACGTCTGTCGCCGCGGAAAAAACGGCAACAACCCCGTCCCCATCGCGATTGTCGATGGCCGCGCCGGTCTCCCCACCGCTTTTCGCCTGGGCGCGGAACTGATTCTGACCAAGCCGGTCGCGAAAGACCAGGCCCGGGGCACCATCCGCACCGCGGTCAGCCGTGTGCGAAAGAACGTCCAGCCGAACGAGAGTGCCCCCGCGCAGTCGGCTAGCGCGGCCACGACCGGCTCGGTAATGACCGAAGAACGCGCTGCGGCGGCCGCCGTTTCTTCGCAACTCACGAGCTTTGCGGAGCCGGCTCCGAGCTTCGTCCCGAGTCCCCACGCAAGCGCTGCTCCATCCGTCACGACTGAGATGAATTCCGCTGTGGATGAGGTCGAGATTGATGCCACAGCCGCCGACCGAAAGTTAAATCCACCGTCGGCCACTTTCTCAGAATCACATTTGTCAGAGTCATCTTCGGTTCCCGCTGGTTCCGTGAATTCGAAACCCAAACTCCCACTTTCCGACGATCCGGTGCTTGCGGATCTGGAGAGAACGGATCTGGAAGAATTGGAACTGGCGGAATCGCAACCGGCAGAGTCGCGGAGACCAGAATCGCAAGCGCAAAGTTCAGAGTCTAAAACAACGCCAAATTTACCAGCAGCTAAGTCGGATACGCCGGTGTCTCGGTCCCGCCGGCAAGGCCGGCAGAAAACGCGCCGTCCGCTAGTCGCGTTGCTAATGCTGACGCTCGCCGCGGGCGGCTTCTATGCCGCATGGACGTATCAGCCCGAGTTCCGAGCCATCGCCCAACCGCAGATTGATCGCGTGCTGGCCCTCGTCGGAATGGCGCTGCCGTCGACTCCGGGGCCAAGTCCCGCGAAGCCTTTGACTCAAACGGCTCTGGCCAAAGCACCGACCTCGCCGACCAATCCGAATACGTCAACATCGACGGTCCCGGATTCCGCAACCAGTTCAGCGGCCGGTTCACCAACCGCCGGTTCACAGACACAAACAACGTCTGCTGCGGCGACCGCTCCCGTCCAGCCGTCGGCGGCTGCGGTTACGTCTACGTCTACGACCGTCGACATGGGGTCGGGCGTTACCAAGAACGACAGCAAGAACGACAGCAAGAAGGGCGGCAAGCGAGACGCCACCAACGCCGCCGCAACTTTGTTGAACGCACAACTGGCTGGGGAAAACAGTGCGGTCATTCTCACTTCCAAGGGTGCGGAAAATCGGCTGGCTCACAGCGTTGCGCCGAAATATCCCGCCGAAGCGCGCGCGGGTGTAGCGCAGGGAACGGTTATCCTCAAGGCGGTGGTGGATGAGAACGGCAAGGTTGAGGGCCTGCGGCTGGTCGAGGGGAACGCTACCCTGGCAACCGCCGCCATCGAAGCCGTGAAGCAGTGGCGCTATCGACCCTACGTCCGCGATGGCAAGGCGCAGCCGTTCCAGACGGTCGTGATCGTCGACTTTCAGCGGCCCTAGTCCCAATCTTATTACCCACGTAACTTGCTGGTACCCATCCCATTACCTAGGATGGCCTCATCATGGGTTACCAAGCCTTACTCTTCTGTCCCGATGAAAAACTGGCGAGCGTCGTAAATCAGGTGTTCAACGAACTGGACTTTACCGTAGAAGCCGTGCACGAACCTTTTGCTGCGGTGAAGAAATTGATGACGCAGCATTACGACGCCATCGTCGTAGACAGCGAGAATGATCAGAACGCTTCTTTGCTCTTCAAGAGCGCAAGAAATTCCAGCTCCAATCAGGGCTCTTTGGCGATCGCTTTGGTCGAAGGACAAATGGGCGTGGCCAAGGCCTACCGCATCGGCGCCAACCTTGTGCTCACAAAACCGATCAACGTTGAGCAGGCCAAGGGAACGCTTCGGGTTGCGCGCGGACTTCTGCGGAAAAATTCCGATTCCGCCGCCAGCGCTGGCAGCACGGCACCTCCTACAATTCCCGCAAGAACTGCGGCACCATCGGCCGGTAGTTCATCGGCCGGTAGTTTATCCCAATCGGCCAATCGAGGCGCGGCTGCCATGGCTCCGCCTTCCAACCGTCCCGCGGTGGATGAAATTGAAGCTCCGCTCGCGGCGATGATCCCGGAGTCGATGCCGGTGGAGTCAGGGGAGTTTCCAGGCGAGCTTCAAGGCGGGTCTCCAGAAATGACCGCATCGGCAAAAGTTGAAGGCAAACCGGCAATCGTCCCAGCGCCCGCGGCGCAAATCCCGATTACGATCGCGGCCGCACCGGAAGTAGAAGGGCAGCAGCCTAACCAAGCGGCAACCAGCACAGCTGCGCCCGTACCAACCCCGAATACGAGTTCCCCTTTTACGTCGGTCGCGGGATCAGGCGCCGCACCGGCTCCAGCCAGGGAGCTAACGGCGTTTTCAGCGAAAAAGAACAAGATCGTTGAATTGGAGCCCGCCAAAATCGTACACGATACAGCGCACGATGCCGCTCCAATTCCAGTTCCAACTTTCAGTTCGGCGAGCGCTGGCAATGCCCCGTCCTTTGCGGCATTGGGAGTAGATGATTCCGGTGGATCGGGCGCCAACAAGAAGATTTTGATCGGAGCGGTAGCCGTCCTGGCTCTGGCCGCGCTCGGCTACTTTGGCTACACTGCGCTGGGCACATCCAGCAGAAACACCGCAGTTCCGCACCCCGTAAGCGCCTCACAGGACTCGGGCCAGACTGCGCCTGCCGTGCGGCCCATGTCTTCCCCAGTAGCGGCGCCTTCAAAACCCACGCCCGACTCCGTAAGCGTCGCGACCCCAACCTTAACTTCAAAGACGTCAGCGGCGGTACCGTCCGGCAATCCCTCAACCGGCGCTGCCAATTCTCCCGTGATTCGGATCGCAGCGAGCATTGCTGCGAACAGCCCTGCCAACAGCCCTGCAAACAGCGCAGCGAACATCGCTACGAACTTTGAACCGGAAGCCAAGACGGCGAATTCAGCAGCCATGGTTGTGAAGTCGAATACCGCAAGAGCCAAAACACAGGCTCAACCAGAGGAGTCCGCGCCTCCGCTTCCGAGCCCGCCCGTCGTTGCCTCCGCCAATGACAACAACTTGAGTGGCCTGATGTCTTCAGCATCCTCGAACATTCCCATGCCTGCGCTAACCACACTGAGAATTTCCCAGGGTGTATCCCAGGGACTCCTCATCAAGCGGGTAACGCCAAAGTATCCGCCAGCCGCGCTTGCGCTGCATGCCTCGGGAGCAGTGCAGATCGAGGCGACCATTGACAAAGAGGGCAACGTCACGAATTCAAAGGTGCTCAGCGGAGATCCCGTTCTCGCGCAAGCCGCGCTCGAAGCCGTCCGCCAGTGGAGATACAAGCCCTACTACCTCGATGGCGCGCCAGTCGAAATCCAGACGCAGATCACGGTCAACTTTAAAGCGAACTAGAAAGGCAGGTGTCAGGTGTCAGGTCACAGGTGTCAGGTCTGAGTGCCGTTGTCTTTCCTGAGACCTAACACCTGAGACCCGAGACCTGGCTTAGTTCAGCTGTTCATCCAGAGGCCGGTGCCGCGGACGACCCGGATGCGCACTGATGCTGCGGAATTTGTGGTAAAGTCCGTGCAAGTCTTCACTTAGGCTCCGCACAACCTGCATGCAGAAATCGCCGTGTTCACGCAGCAACGCCAGGAACTCTTTGCGCGGAATGAAGGCTACCGTCGTGCGCTCACCCGCCTCGGCGGTAATCCGATATTTTTCCCCTGTCATGCTCTCTCCCAGCCCGAGCAGGCTTCCAGGGCCGACGACCTCCAGAAGCTGCTTTTCACTTTGACCGGTGGGCAGCAGGATGCGAACCTCGCCGCTCAATACCAGGTAGACGCCCGTCCCTACGGAACCTTGCTGAAACAGCGTGTCGTCTTTGGCGAATAGCCGCACCGATTTGATCCCTCGAAGAGCCTGCAACAGTTCGGGACTCAACCTGCCGGGCCTGGGCGATAACATAATGTCACTCCTTCTTACCTCAGCCTATTCTGCACAAACTCGACACCGTGGAATGTGATGTGCATCACAGCACTAAAGATCGGCGACCAGGAGCCGCTGGTTCGAAACGATACTTCCTGAGGACGGGCTGAAGGATTATTCCTGCTTCAATTTCGATTGATCTGTTATTCAGTATCCGGTGCCCTGTATTTGAATTTCTTGCGAGGAAAGACAATAGGAATCGCTGTCACAACCGCAGGGTTGGCACGCATTGAGTCATTAAGGTATTGAATCATTGCACCATTGAAATGAACTTCTCCTGATTCAATGGCTCAATGATTCAATGGCTAAATGATTCCATGACTCAATGCCCCGACGCTCGCCCAATTGCCGCTTATTGCCGCTCGAGAATTTCGTCGATTGCGGCCTTGCTGCCTTTGTCGACGCTGACGATTTTGTGGACCGGCTTGAAACCGGTTAGCGTGATATCCACGATGTAATTCCCCGGTCCCACCATCACGTCGACCGGCGACATCTTATCCAGGACCTGCTGGTTGATGGCGACCTGTGCGCCTTTCGGCTGGGTGTGAATGTTGATGGAACCCATGCCAGCCGTGCTCTCCCCGCCGCGTCCAAAGAGTTTGTTGAACTTGCCCACGGTCCGCATGTCTTCTGTGTTGCCCAGGGCTCTGAGCACCGGCGCGTACTGGAAATTCTGTGCCGGACCGAGGTCGGCAGTGACCGTCTCATCAAGGTATCCCGGCTTGCGCAGCAGAACGGTGTGGCTTCCTTTCTCCACGGCGAACTGCGCCGGAGTTACTCGTCCGGTTGGTTTGCCGTCGATGATGATGTTGGCTCCTGGCGGCGTGCTGTTCACCGCCACCAGCGCATTGACCGCCGCCAAATGAAGCAGCAGAGACGATTTGCTGCCGGAGACAACATCGACCGACCGTATGTCGGAAGAATACCCGGTCTTGCTCACCGATATGATGTGCTTACCGGGACTTAGGTCGATCAAACTAAACGGCGTAACCCATGATGGATCGCTTTTTCCGTCGACCTGAAACTGCGCCCCCTGCGGGCTGGAGTCGATCAGCGCCTGGCCTGGAATTACGACGGGAACCGGGGCAGGAACGGCGCGTCGACTAACGTTCGAACTGCGCTTTTCGACTTGGCGCACCTTCAGGCTCGGTTGTGATTCCGCAATGGGCTCAGCCGGCGGAGCTGACTTCTCGGTTCGCCGCGCTTGGGCAACCGGCTGGTTTGAGGATGAAGTCGAGTTTGCGCCTGCGCTTTTCGTCGGCCGCGGAGCGGCCGTCGAACCGTCGTCTTCCGTGCGAACATGAAAAAAGATCGCGATCGCCACCACCAGGATCAGTCCAACCGCGCCCAGGATCGAAAACAGCATCAGCCGCGGCGGAACGGTGGCGATTTCGTGCATTGCCTTCTCCGCGACTTCCCGCGGTTGGATCTTTGGTTTCTCGTCTTTCCGCGGATAGATCTGCACCTCAGTATGAGGACGCAGCGGCTCGGCGGGCTCGGGAACCGGCGCGGCAAAAACGGGTTCCTTGAACGGAGGCATCTCGGCCAGATCGGAAAAACTTTTGCCGGCTGAAGACGAACTCGTCACCGGCTCCGCCATCACGGATTCTGACATCATTGGATCAACCGCCACGCCGGGCGAATGCTGCTCGGATTCCTGCTCCACCACCGCCGCCGATAAAACCGGGCTGCCCGCAGCCTGAGCTTCGGCAGCACTTACTTCAAAGTCGCTGATGAATCGTGGGCCCGAATTCGAATTATTCGAGTTCGAATCGTTCGAGTTGAAGTCAGTGACATTGGATATCGGGCCGCCGGCTCCACTCATCGCGCCGGCAGCGGCCGCAGCAGCTCTGGTTTCCGCTGCAGGCCGATCGGTCGGCGACACCCCCGGCACGCTGATTTGCGGAGAAACAGATTTAGGAGAAGGAGGTTTAGGAGAGACAGGTTTAGAAGTAACCGGTTTGGGCGCAGCCGCTCTGGGCGCAACGGATGAAACCGACGGAACAGATGGAACCGATGAAGCGGAAGGCTGAGGCTGGACGGCGCTCGAAGCAGACGAGACAAACTTGCTCGCCGCCGCTGCCCGATCTGCCTGACTCACGCTAGCGTTCGCCGCCGCCGTCGTCTTCTTGGTATCCGTGGTGGCTTTCTTTCCGTTGCCGTTTTCCTTGCACTTCTCCAGGTCATCCAGCAGTTCGCGCGCACTCTGATAACGCTCGGCGGGATCTTTCGCCAGCGCTTTCATAATCAGCGCGCCCACCGCCGGCTGAATTTTGGGATTCACCGCCGACGGACTGGCCGGCATCTCGTTCTCAATTCGCCCCACCAGCGTAACCGGATCGGCGGCATCGAATGCCGGCCGGCCAACCACCATCTCGTAAAGGATCGCGCCCAAAGTAAACAGGTTCGAACGCAGGTCGATGGCTTCTCCGCGAATTTGTTCGGGAGAACAGTAGGGCATGAGCCGGCCCAATCCCTTTCCCGCTTCCGCCTCGATCATGCTCATGTTCGAGATGCCATAGCCGAGGATCTTGACCATCCCATCCCACTGCACCATGATCTTGGCGGGCTCGAGCGAAGAGTGCGCCACACCCTTCGCCGCAGCCTGCTCCAGACCAGCGCAAACCTGGCGCGTAATGTCGAGCAGATCCCAGATGGAGAAGCCCTCTTTGCGCGCCAACATGGTGGCGATGCTGTTGCCCTGGATATACTCCATGGCCGCGCAGAACTGGCCGTCGATCTCGCCCGCGCCGTAGAGCAGGACAATATTCTGTCCGACAAGATCGCGCGTGCTCTCGCCTTCCGCGATCAGTGTGTCCACAAACACTTCGGCACGGTCGCCCAGAGGCTCCAGACTCTGCGTCTTGAGCGCCACGACCTGGTTGGTTTCCGTGTCCAGTGCCTTATAAATCAAGGCGGTCTCGGACTTCGAAAGCTCGCTCTGGATATCGAATCGTCCAAACATCGTCGCCATTACAATCGCCTCGCGGTGACCAGCCGCACTACACCCGAACTATGGAGTCGGCTAAAAACAGGGGGGAGAATCGAACCTAGAATACCGCTATCGACTGCACACCTGAGAGTTACGAAAGTACCTAAAAATGGATGCGGAAGACTGTCGCCTGGGGTTGGCTGAGACGGGAAGCTATCTTGCTGTCTCGTAAATGATCCGGCATTCGTTCGGGATTCGATAGTTGATGTAAGCGCTGGTTACGTCGACAATTCCAATGGTCAGCTGCTTTCAATCGGTTGTCGTCGCCTTGCTGTTCGAGCGTTGTCCATTTCGCTGCAAAGTGTGATCCCGTTTCGGCATTCCGCCAGCTCTCCTGGATTCAAGATGGGACCAGCAATCGGACGTGCGAGGTTGTGGCCTGGATGTTCTAGAACGCGAGCAAGAACCGACACCAATTTGAATACAAATAGCTTAATGGGTTGCTGCCGAGCTACGTCCCTCCGATCTCCTAGATTGGCAGACACCTTGCAAGTCCTCATTCAGTTGAGCGTGAATCGCTGCGACCAAGAGGTTCCCTGAGAAGAGGTTCCCTGAAATGAGTAATATGAATGCCCCCGCACCTTCGGTAGCCATCGCAGGTTCATTGCTTGTATGCAATGATGCGGTCACGATCCAGCAACTCCGGGAGTCGATGCAGCAACTCGCTATGTCCCCAGAGGTATATGCCGAGGTTCCGACTGTGCTGGCCCTGTTGAACCAGCGAAAGTTCGAGGCTGTAATTGTTGATCTCCAGCTTGGAGGTCAGGCGAACGCAGTCTTGGAAAAGGTACGCCGCTCCCCTTCAAATCGAACGGCCGTGCTATTCACCGTCAGCGGCAGCGACGCCGAAAGCGCCAGTGCGTTCAAGGCGGGGTCCAACTTTGTGCTGAGGCGGCCTCTTTCCCCGACTTCGATTGGCCGAAGTTTGAAGGCCGCGTACGGTCTGATCCTACGGGAGCGCCGTCGCTACTTCCGCTGCCCGGTTAAGACTCCGGTGACGATTTGCAGGCCTGGCATGCCGGAAGTTCAGGGCCAGACTTTGAACATCAGCGAAAGTGGAATCGCCATCGCTACCTCGGTCTCACTCCCCCCCGGAGTCGAAGTGCAGCTGCACTTCACCCTTCCGGGTCAGGAATTGCGGTTCGTGGTTGGGGCGACGATATGCTGGTGCAAAGAGTCCTACCTCGGACTGCAAATTTCCTCCGTTCCACCGCGCCTGACCTCTGTATTACAAGAGTGGCTCTTACAGAGGTTGGAGGAGAGTCTTCCCGAGTCCGTCGCCCAAAGATTCCGGAAAATCGAGAGTACTCCGGCGAATCGCGACGGGTAGCCTCTCAAGATAGCCTCGCCGAAATCACTTCGGAGTAGTGATTTCAGACACGGCCGGCTTAGATATCTCTCAGGCTGACATCCCTCCTTTCGTAACTCTTCCTACGTTCCTTCAGAGGCTGGAACCCGTGACAATTGCGCGAGAATAGTCGTACGGCATGAATCCGCAATCATTCCAACAAGTGGGCCGCAACAGCCCCGAGGCGATTCCGACCGCGATGCGTCGGATCGAAGGTCATGAGTGGTGGCTGTGGGGCTTCGCGGTTGCGGTAACCCTGGCCTTGACCTTGGGAATTGTTTCGTTCACTTTTCCCTGGTTTAATCGGGAGACTGACGTTGCGTACTGGTTTGATCTCAGGGAATGGGTACGCGGGCTGGCAGCTTTGGTGTTGCTGTTCGACTTTTACGCCGTCTATCAGCATCTGCAACTCCACCGTATTCGACGCCAACTGGCGGAGCGCGATCAGCTTTTTCAACTCATCAGTGAAAATGCCGCCGATATGATCGCGCTCGTTGACGGCGATGGCCGGCGGCTGTACAACAGCCCTGCCTATCTAAAGGTTCTCGGGTATTCTCCCGAAGACTTGAAAGCCACTTCGTCGATCGAGCAAATTCATCCCGACGATCGCCAGCGAGTATTGAAAGCAGCGGAAAAAGCGCGCCTGAGCGGTCAGGGCGAACGGATGGAATATCGGGTACGCCATAAAGACGGGTCCTGGCGCACACTGGAATCGACCGCGAGCGTGATTCGAAACGCAAAAGGCGAGACCGACAAACTGGTCATTGTGAACCGCGACATCACCGAGCGCAAACGGGCCGAAGAAACGCTGGCCCACAACGCATTCCACGACGGACTCACGAACCTGCCGAACCGAGCCCTGTTCCTCGACCGGTTGCAGCACGCTCTCACTCTCTCCAAAAGGCACCCGAACTACAAATTCGCCGTGCTGCTCATTGATGTCGACGAGTTCAAAGTCGTCAATGACAGCCTGGGACACGCTGCCGGCGACGATCTGCTGATTCAAATCGCGCAAAGATTGAGGGATTCGGTGCGCCGGGTCGACACGATCTCGCGTCCGCGCCTGGCCGACGTACCTGGCAGGCTGGCCAATAACGATGACGACAATTTGGCCAGGCTTGGTGGCGATGAGTTCTCCATACTTTTGGACGACATGCAAGACCCCATTGAAGCGGTTCGCGTTGCGGAACGAATTCAAGCGGAACTGGCAGCTCCCTTTGTCATCAACCAGGAGGAAATCGTAATTTCGGCAAGCATCGGGATTGCTTCCAGCACCAGCCCTCACACCCAGGCCGAGGATCTGATGCGCGACGCGGACATCGCCATGTACCGTGCCAAGCGGGCGGGAAAGGCCCGTTGTGAGGTTTCTGACACGGCCATGCATGCCAATGCGGTGAAGCGGTTGCGTCTGGAAACGGACCTGCGCAAGGCCCTTGACCAGGGAGAATTCCGCGTCTACTACCAGCCCATTGTGTCGTTGCAGACCGGCAAGATCACCGGCTTCGAGGCCCTGACGCGGTGGCAGCGTCCGGAGGGCTTAGTCTCCCCGATGGAGTTCATCGGGGTTGCGGAGGAAATCGGGCTGATCATCCCCATGAATCGGAAGCTGCTGCGTGAAGCCTGCGAACATCTCCGATCCTGGCAGTCTCAATTTCCTTCCAGCCCGCCTCTGACCATGAGCGTGAACATCACCTCCAGAGAGTTCGCACAGGCCGATCTAGCCACCGAGATCGGCAAATCTCTCGATCAGACTAGGGTTGACCCCGGCTGCCTGCAGCTCGAAATCATAGAAACGATCGCCATGGGCGATGCGGAGAAATCCGGTTACGTGCTGGCGCAGTTGAAGGCACTCGGCGTGCGCATGAGCATCGATGATTTTGGTACTGGCTATTCGTCGCTCAGCCGCTTGCGCCGGATTCCTGTGGACACCTTGAAAATCGACCGTGCCTTCATTTCGAACATGGACAGTGACCCGGAAAATCGCGAGATCGTGCGCGCCATCATCATCCTTGCGCACACTCTCGGTTTGAAAGTTGTTGCCGAAGGCACCGAGACGGCAGAACACATCAATTTGCTCAAACAGTTCAACTGCGAGATGGCCCAGGGATATTTCTTCTCCCGCCCCGCCGACGATCGGACCATGTTGAAGCTGCTAGCCAGCGATCACAGCGCTAGTGCGGCGGCCGTCGGCGGTTAGAATTAAAGGCTACGCCCGCGAAGAATTCGCGAAAAGAAGATCCAACCCAGTTGTCCATATCGCAGCCCCTGTTTTATCCTCGGGACGGGTGTAAATGAGGAGGGGCGTAAATGGGCGCTGCCCTTCCCACTCGGCGGATTTCCTTATCTGCCTTCCGGAGTCGCATGACCTTAACCCGCTTCGTCACCAAAAGCGCGTTTCGCAACAAGCGCCGCAGCCTCCTGACCGTGTTAAGCATCACCTTCTCGCTCCTGTTGCTGACTCTGATGATGACCATCTGGCGCGCTTTCTATATCGACACCTTTAGCGCCCAGTCCGCCCAGCGCTTGATTACCCGCCACCGCGTCTCGCTGACCGAATCCATGCCATTGTTTTACCGGGAGAAAATCCGCGCCATCCCCGGCGTGGTGGCGGTTGCTCCTAATAACTGGTTTGGAGGCATCTACAAAGATGACAAGCCGGAAAATCTCTTCGCCCAGTTCGGCACCGACCCGGAGGAAATCCTCAACATCTTCACCGACCTCAAGATCCCTCCGGATCAATTGCTCGCCTGGCAGCGCGATCGCGCCGGCGCCATCGCCGACGAGCAACTCGTCAAGAAATATGGCTGGAAGCTGGGCGATCGCATCGTGATCAAGGGCACTATCTATCCCGTGGATCTTGAGCTCACGATTCGCGGGATCTATACGGCGCCGGAAAGCACTGAATCTATCTACTTCAATCAGAAATATGTTGAAGAAGCAGTCTCCTTCGCCAAGGGGAAAGCAGGCATGTTCGATATCCTCGCTGATTCTCCAGATGACGTTTCCAAGGTCGCCTCCGCCGTCGACAACATGTTCCGCAATTCTCCGGAGCCTACAAAAACCGAGAGTGAAAAGGCGTTCCAGCTGAGCTTCATCAACAGCATCGGGAACGTGAAAGCATTTATCCTCAGTATCTGCTTCGCGGTGGTGTTTGCTACGCTGCTGGTCTCCGCCACCACCATGGCCATGTCGATTCGCGAACGCACGCGCGAAGTAGCAGTTTTGAAGACGCTCGGATTCACCCGGCAGACGGTCTTGCGGCTTTATGTTGGCGAAGCGGTGCTCGTGGCTTTGATCGGCGGCGCGCTGGGCGCCCTGCTGGCGCTCGGACTGGTCTCAGCTATGTCGCACGCCCCCGGGATGAATCTGTTTCTCTCCGGGATGAAAGTGACGCCTCCCACTTTGTTGCTCGCCATCTTCGTCGCCGGGATGGTAGGACTGTTGAGCGCAATCTTTCCCGCTTACCACGCGGCCAAGTTGGACATTGTGGAGGGCTTGCGCTACATCGGCTAGCAACGCGCAGGTAAGATTTGTATCAGGGTATGGCTTCAGGCATACCGTAAGTGCCGTATTATGAATGCGCCTTTAGGCGCTGCTTTGGGCGCTCGAGTTTCACCACAGCCTGCTAAGCTGGCGAAGAAACACTATGGCGATTCCAATCAGCTATAACATTCGCAATCTGAAGCTGCGCAAGGGCCTCACTATCATGACGGCTCTCGGCATTGCGCTCACCGTGACCACTGCGGTGTTCCTGATGGCTCTGCTGGCGGGTCTGAAGAAAGCCTTCATGACGAGCGGCGACCCGGTGAACGTGCTGGTTATGCGCAAGGGCTCCACGGCAGAACTCTCCGGAGGCTTCGATGCCGATCTTTTCCCCACGCTGAAGACGCTGCCCGGCATCGCCAAAGATAACCAGGGGGCCCCCATCGCTTCCGGAGAATGGGTAGTCGTGGTAGTGCTGCCGCGCAAGGATGGCACGGGCGAAGTGAACGTCTCGGTTCGCGGCCTGATGCCGGCGGGCCTCACCCTGCGTCCGAACGCAAAGCTGGTCGAAGGCCGCTGGTTCACACCCGGACAGCGCGAGGTGGTCGTTGGCAACTCCATTCACAATCGTTTTTCTGGCGCGAACGTCGGCGATACTCTCGATTTCGCCAAAGGACAATGGAAGGTCGTCGGCGTGTTCGACTCCGGCGGCACCGCCTATGATTCGGAGATCTGGGGCGACGTCAATCAGATCGCTGCGGATTTTGACCGCCAGGGAGCCTATGCTTCCGCTTATCTGCGCGCCACCGACCCGGTTGCAGCCGACGCGCTGAAACACCGCGTCAGCGACGATCAGCGGCTCAAGTTGGAGGGCACGCTCGAAACCGAGTATTACGAGAAGCAAACCAGCTCCGGTGGAGCCATCAAATTTATCGGCACCTTTGTGGCGATCATCATGGCGATCGGTTCCAGCTTCGCCGCCATGAATACAATGTATGCGGCGGTGGCGTATCGCGCGCGAGAGATCGCAACCCTGCGCATCATTGGGTTCTCCCGCCCCAGCATTCTCACGTCATTCGTGATTGAGGCTTTGCTGCTTTCGCTGCTGGGAGCGTTTGTCGGGATTGTCCTGATATTGCCGTTCAACGGCATGAGCACGGGTATCGGCAACTCCCTCACCTTCAGCGAGACGGTTTTCAGTCTGCACCTGACTTGGGCAGTTGCGCTGACGGCGGTTATTTTTGCTTTGATCATGGGTTTGCTGGGAGGCTTCGCGCCCGCCTGGCATGCAGCGCGGCAGGACATTCTGACCTCTCTGCGGGCGTAACAAGTCTGTCGTAAAGACGGGGCTTGCCCCGTCTGGATTACCGACAAACTCTGGTTTGGGCACCACCTGGGAAGGGCACACCTTTAGGCGCTAAGGCCGGAGATCGGGAGGAACGCAATGAAAGCGGATAGACGAGCCTTTGTTGGGAAAGGTTTGGCGCTGGCCGGCTTAGCGGGAACGATAACCGGGCTGGATTCATCGGCACATGCGCAGTCACAAACTTCGACCGGCCCAAGTTTCGCGAGCTTCGGATGGGAAGTCTCAAACCTGGACAACAATGGTGCGGACGTTTACGTTGAAGCGACCGGCAGCATGACCGTGACCTCAATCGACGCCGATATTTCGTTTATGCTCACCTCCCTGCCCGCCAATGCCGGATTCGCCGAAGTTCTGTGCCGAGCCGCGGTTTCGCCGGGTGGACCTCCCAAGTTCTACCAGGGAGATCCCGGCGCCAGCTTTGTGTCACCGCAGAGCCCGAATTTCGGCAAAACCCACATTTACAATCCTAACGGCCTCAACGTGGGCGATGACGGCTACCTGCTTCAGAACATTTTCCTGAGCGTGATTCTGAAGACCTGGGTGCCCAAAAGCGGAACCGCCTCGTCAACTTCCAGACACGTTTCCGCTGCCCGATCCCTGGCGTTGAATTCCGGTGACTACCTTGTGTTCAACATGAGCCACGCAGGAGTGCCGGGCGACGCCGAAATGCAGTTGGTGTTGCAGTACACGCTCACCTGACTCAAGAGCGGCGAGTTTCACGGCGGGCAGCTTTTTCGCGCTCCTATAATTCATACTTGGTTCGTATTTAGTTCGTACAATGAATTCCTGAAATCGTTGTGAACCAGCCAAGGACTGGGCGCGTACCTTCACCAATCCCAATGGAAACCGAACCCGCGGACAGCACGCATACCGATTCTAAGCATGATGAGCTGCGGAGTCTGCGCATCGATCATTCGTTGCGCGGCGGCGGAGAACCGCCCGCATGGTCGCGCCACTTTATTCTGGGCGGAATTGCCGCGGTCGTCCTGCTGGGAATCGTCGCGCTGACCTACCGCGTGCTCGCCGCTGATGCACCCGAAGTGGAAGTCGTGCGAGCGACGGCGGAAGGCAGTGACGTCGCCGGCAGTACCGTGCTTTCCGCCAGCGGATACATTGTCGCTCATCACAAAATCAGCGTGAATTCGAAAGTCACCGGCCGCGTGGCGTGGATCGGAGTGGAAAAAGGCGACAAGGTAAAAGAAGGACAAATTCTGGTGCGCCTCGAGGACGAGGAATTCCGCGCCCAATACGAGCAGGCTCGAGGTGCGGTGGAAAGCGCCAAAGCGCGACTGCTCGAACAGCAGAATGGGTCGCGCCCAGAGGAGGTTGAACAGGCGGATCACAATCTGTCCGAGGCACGGGCTACCGCGGTGAATGACAAGCTCAATCTGGACCGCACGCGTGATCTCGTCGCGCAGGGAGTAGCCTCCAAGCAGAGTCTGGATGACGCTACCGGCAAGTACGAAGCTTCAGAGCAAAGAATGAATTCGCTGGAGCGGGCTTTCAAACTGATGCAACTGGGTCCGCGCTCCGAAGAAATTGAACGCGCCAAGGGCGACCTGCTGCAGGCCGAAGGCCAGATGGCCTACGCCAAATCGCAACTCGATGCCACGGTGATTCGCGCGCCCGTCAGCGGCACGATTCTTGAGCGTACGGCAGAGAAAGGGGAACTGGTCACCGCTCAATTTGCCAGCGGCGCCGAAGGCGGCCCGCGCGGATCGGTAGTGGCGCTGGCGGATCTGAATGACATTCAAGTCGAACTCGATATTGCGCAGGACGACTTCGCTAAACTGTCTCCCAAGCAGGAAGGCATCGTCACTCTGGATGCGTTCAAAGACCGGCCCTACAAAGGCGAGATCGCCGAAATGTCGCCGGAAGCGAATCGGCAAAAGGCGACGGTCCAAGTCAAGGTTCAGATTCTGCAACCCGATTCCTACCTGCGGCCGGAGATGAACGCAACGGTTCAGTTCAAAGCGAAAGCCAATAATAATGACGACAAGAGCGCCGCCGCGAAACCGACTTATGTGTTTGTGCCCACTTCCGCCTTGCACGACAAAGACGGAGCGAAGTTTGTTTTACTCGCTTTCAAAGGCAAGGTTCTCCGCCGCACTGTTCATGTGCAGAGCCAGCGTTCAGGGGGTTATCTCGTGGACTCGCTAGTAGGCGGCGAAAGCGTAATCACGGCGGGGCCCTCGGATTTACAGGATGGGCAGAAGATTCGTATCAAGGGGCAATCATGAGCACGGTAACAACGCAAACACCAATGCATCCGGCCCTGGGCAGCAAGGTCGTCCAGGCCCGTGACGTGAGCAAGATTTTCAAGCGCGACGCTTTCGAAGTGACCGCGCTCGACAAAGTCTCGATCGACATCGCCGGCGGCGAGTTTCTGGCGTTGATGGGGCCTTCCGGGTCCGGCAAGACGACCCTGCTGAACATGATCGCGGCCATCGACCGCCCCACTTCCGGCGACTTGCTGGTGATGGGTGAAAATGTTTTTCGCCTGAACGATGGTCAATCGGCCAAGTGGCGCAACACTCACGTCGGATATGTTTTCCAGACTTTCAATCTGATTCCGGTGTTAACCGCATTCGAGAACGTCGAGTTGCCGCTGCTGCTGACCAGGATGACGGCGGCGCAGCGCCGCGATCACGTGATGACTGCGCTCAAACTCGTGGGCCTTGAGGATCGCGTCCACCACCTTCCCAAGCAACTCTCCGGCGGACAGGAGCAGCGCGTGGCCATCGCGAGAGCCATCGTGAGCGATCCCACGCTGATTCTCGCCGACGAACCTACCGGCGACCTCGACAGTAATTCGGCAACCGACATCCTGGAGATTTTGAAGCGGCTGAATGAAAGCTTCAACAAGACGATCGTAATGGTAACTCACGATCCGCACGCGGCTCAGTATGCGCACGTGACCCGGCATCTGGAAAAAGGCCGCCTGCTGCCAGCGTAGGCTCTACCCTCTATAAATTGTCATCCCGAGCGAAGCGAGGGATCTGCAGTTTGCTGCCGCCATACTCTGGCGGCCTTTGATGATCAGGCCGTTCTCCGCGAAGCCATCGCGTCCGCTGGCTGTTCGCTTTCGCTGATCCACTCCCAAACGCGCCTGCCGCGATCGTTACTCAAGCTGCGGGCCTCGCCATAATCCACCAGACGATTCAAAACAGTCGTGACCGAGGCCAGTGGGTCCTTGTGCCGCGCCAGAATTGCCGGAGCATGTCGTTCCAGTTCCACGCAAACCTCACGCGCCCCAAGCGGACGACGGACCTCCATCAGCACCCTCCGGCATGCCTTTGTGAAACCGGGCTGACGGCCATTGGGCTTGCGATCGATCAGTTCCAGCAAGTCGTCGCCGAGTACTTGCTCACCGAAAAGATTCGCCAATCCGGCAATCGTCTGCTTCACCGTGCCGATCCGCTTCATGACCTCGGCTCGCTGCCGCATAAGCTGGAGGAGTTCTTCATGCGCCGCCCTCACCACCTGCTGCGCCGAAATACTTTTGCTGATAAGGCCGCTCTCGGCGTTCTCACTGCTCTTCACAGATTGCATCGCACCCTCCAGCGAGCCACACGGGGACAGTTCGCGACTGCCACACCGTCCGTTCTTGATCACGAGGTTTGTTACGAGAGATAACGCCGGAATGTTCCTGCAAATGGCAAATGCCGCCGAAAACGATCAGGGCCATCCCCGAAGCGGTTAGACTCGCCAGAGGAAAAAATGTCACCATTCAGCCAGCTGCGGATGCAATCGCGGAGGCGAGTTTACTCGCCTGAGCTCAAATCAGCCACGGAACGGACTCATTGGGACGTCACGGCGCTCCGACCGCGAACTCAGAAGCAGAAGTATCCCGGGCGCCAGCAGGCAAAACGCCACTTTCAGCGGCCCTGCGGCAGAATCGACAACGACTTCGGGGCCACCTATACCCAATGGGTAATAACCAATCGACGGTCCTGCGGCATACTGGCCGGGTGGAGGGTCATCGGCGCGGCGAACACGACCTGTATCCGAAGGGTCGTAAGTAATCGCTAGTTGACCGCCGGGCGTAAACTGCGAGGCCCAATTCTCAGCCTCGCGCTTGTACGTGAACAAGGGCGAGTCAATCATCGATTGGTGAGCGGCTCCCGCTACCAAATAGGAAACGCCGAAACGAAAACCATAGAAATCACACTGGGCAATCGCATGCGCCGCGATCGCCGGGTGCCACCCCGGAGGACAAATGTCTCGCTTCATTTGGATTTTGCCATCCAGCACAGTAGCGTTGGTTCGCGTCCAGAGCGTCGGCGGATGTTGGTAGTGGTATGCGCCGACATATGCGCTCCACAGCAACGGGAAGATAGCCAGGATAACCAGCGTTTTGCCCAGCGATTTTCTGGTGATCGCGAATCTTTGGTCTGGCGGAGGCGGATCCGTCCCGGCCGGCATTTTGGGCGGGCCAAACAAGGTCGTAATCTCGGGCTGATTGTGCGTCCCAGATGAGAAATGGCTCACGGCAGTCACCTCAATCGCATCACGCTTGCGAGGGTCCTAGATGACTTTCCGTGAACAGCGCGATGAACGCAAGTTACCCCCGTTTTCCCGGGACGATCACCGTTTTAGCCCATCACGTTCGTGTGCTCAGGCCGGATTTTGTAAAGCACGCGAACCTCCCCCGGCTTGGCGTAGGGATACTTGTCGACCCCCAGGTATTTCTTCGCCATCTTATCGATATGCTGAGCGGCGCCATCTTCTGTAATTTCCACCACCGTGCCGCGGATCTCCAGATAGCGATACGGATTGTCGGGATCGATAATGGCCAACGCAACCCGCGGATCGCGGCGCACGTTGCGATCTTTCTGGCGTCCGCGCGCCGAGTTGAAGATGACGTGTTGACCGTCGAAGTCGCACCACACGGGAGTGACCTGCGGCCGTCCGTCGGGCATGAGCGTACCAAGGCTAGCGAAAGCTCGCTTCTGGAAAAGATCTGCGTATTTTTCGGGAATCACGTGGGACATCGCTATCTTTCTCCTGGGTTGAATAATTGATGTTAAATAATTGACGGCAAATAATTGGCGTCAAATCATAGACGGTAAAAGCATCGCCGGCAGATTTGTGGCCGCTCCGATTATAGATGCCGCAGGCCGACTATGGCTTCTCGTTGTCACGGTTTACAATGTTGTGCTCCACGAAACTGTCGGCGAGCGCGCCCGGCGACTGGTGATCGGAATCGTCACTGAGTCCACGGGTCGCGATTTTCTAAATCCCTAGTAAACTAATAGTATTTCGGAGCATTATGCGCATCACACCATCCCAGGCAGCGAGACCGGCGCGAGAATTCTGTTGCTGGTTCGGTAGAGCGATCGCCTTGTTGCTTCTTGCTGCGAGTCCTCTTCTGACGCAGCAGCCATCCGCGGTGCCACCGCCGACCATTGTATTGCCGACCATTGTCTTCATGACCGATTTTGGCGTCGTCGACGATTCGGTCGCGCTCTGCAAGGGCGTCATGTATGGCATCGCGCCCAATCTCCGCATTGTCGATCTCACGCATCAGGTTACTCCATTTTCGATTCGAGACGGCGCTCGCTTTCTCTTCGGCGCCACGCCCTACTTCCCGGCCGGCACCGTATTTGTCGTCGTCATCGACCCCACCGTGGGCAGTTCGCGCAAGGCCGTCGTGGTGAAATCGAAGCGCGGACAATTCTTTGTGCTTCCCGACAACGGTCTGATGACGATGGTCGAGGACCGCGATGGCATCGAAAGCATTCGCGAAGTCACCAATCCTGACTGGATGGTAGGCGCCAGAATTTCCTCCACTTTCCATGGCCGGGATATTTTCTCTCCCGTCGGCGCTCACATCGCGCGCGGCGACGACTGGACCCAGGTCGGACCCACCGTCAAGGAACTGGTCCGGCTGGATCTGAAACCCGCAACTGTGGACGACAAGGGTCTGAGCGGCGAAGTAATCGCCCTGGATGGTCCCTTCGGCAACCTGATCACGAATATCAGCGCCGACGATTTTCTGAAGCTCGGCTATCAGCGCGGCGATACTTTGAAGGTCACAATTGCGGGACGCGAAGTTGATATGCCCTTTGTCAAAACCTTCAGCGATGTACCGCTCAAACAACCATTACTGTTCATCGATTCGCGCGGACGAGCCAGCTTCGCCCTCAACCAGGCAAGCTTCGCAGCGGCGTTTGGCATAGATCCGCCGCAACCGGTGTTCATTCCCCGCAAGAGGAACTGAGTAGAAGGCGCAAGCGCGAAACTTCGAAGCAACATCTGGAAAGACGACTGGAAATTGGACTTTTAACACAAGGAAGCGATTATGCGCAGAGGCAGCAGGCATCGTCGGACACCGAATCGTCGGATACTGAATCATCGGAAAGCGGCAATCGTGATCCTGAAAATCGCCGTAGCAGCATTGTTGCTGATCGCCGCGTCCGCCTGGCGCAGAGCTTCCGCGGATCCATTCGTGGCACGGTAACCGATCCGAGCGGCAGCGTGATCGCCGGAGCCAAGGTTAGCGCGAAAAACATGAGTACCAGCCTGCAACGGGAAGCCACCACCGGCCCGGACGGAGCCTACGTGTTCGCCGAACTGCCCGCCGGCCAATACACTGTTACCGTCGAATCGGCCGGACTTTCTCCGAGCGCACAGAATGTGCAGGTCGACGTCGGGCTCGACACCTCCGCAAATTTCGGCCTCACCAAGCTGCGGAAAGTGGCAGAGGTTGTGCTCATAACCGCGGAAGCGCCGCTGGTGGAAGCGAGCCGTGACGTGCTGGGTGAAGTTGTGGACCGCGAACTGGTTGTCGATTTGCCATTGAACGGGCGGGATTTTGGCAAGCTCGTAGCGCTCGTTCCCGGAGCGACAGTCGAGCCCTCGGGGGTTGCCGCCATTCAGAGCGGATTCGGACAGTTCTCCATCAACGGCAACCGCGACCGTTCCAACAACTACACGTTGGATGGCACCGACAACAACGATCCGTTTTTCAATAATTCTGCGCTGAACCAGACTGGCATCGGCGGCGCACCGGCGTCTCTGTTGCCGATTGACGCCATTCAGGAATTCAACCTGCAGTCCCAGTTTCCCGCTGAATACGGACGGAATAGCGGGTCCGTAGTCAACATCATCACCAAGTCGGGAACCAACCAGTTGCACGGTTCGGCGTTCGAGTTCCTGCGCAACGACGCTATGGACGCGAGAAACTATTTCAACCGCGATCCATCATTGAAGTCGGCGTTTCGCAACAATCAGTTTGGCGCCTCATTGGGCGGGCCGGTCATCAGGGACAAGACTTTCTTTTTCGGCGCCTATGAAGGTCAGCGCGAGCGCGTCGGGTCGGATTTCACATTCCTGGTGCCGACTGACACGAGCACCGTGGGCGGACAAGCCGTGCCGAACCAGGTCGAACTCGCACAGGAAATCGCGGCCGCCAATCCTCCAAACGGCCCGGGGTTCACGCCGAGCCCGGCTGTCACTAATCTCTTGAGCCTTTTCCCGCAGCCGACCGGCTTTAACGGTGAGGCGGGCACGGTTCCCGGCACGGTGGCTGACAAGAACAATGTAGACAGTTTTATTGCCAAGCTTGATCACCAACTCAGATCGAACGATCAAATCACCGGGCGCTACGCATTTGCCCAGAGCTACCAGGTATTCCCACTCGGTGGTCTGGGCGGTGGCGCGGCGTCCCGATTGGCGCAATTCGCGCAGACTTCCCCAACCCGGGTCCAGGTCGTATCCGCCAGCCTGCTATCGACTCTGAGCGCAAGCAGGATCAATGAAGTCCGTTTCGGATACAGCCGTTATCGCACGTCTTTTAGCACAGAGGATGCTCAGTTCAATCCGCAAACGCTCGGCTTCGATTTCGGAACCGGCCAACTAAGTCTGCCAGAGATTGACTTTGGCGGGGTGTACGACAATCTGGGCGCGACTGGCTATAGCATTCCGCGCGGGCGGATTAGCCAGAGCTTTCAGATTCTCGACAACTTCACCTGGGTGCGCGGCCGTCACACCGTGAAGTTTGGCGGTGAATACCGTCGCATCATCGTGGACAGCTTCAATAACAATCTGTCCCGTGGGCAGCTTGAGTTCGGGTCCTCGGTCTTTGGCAGCCAGGGCAGCGGCAATTGCCCGCTCACGGGCAGCGAGGCGATCTACTGCAGCGATGAAGCGGTTACAACAGTGGCGAATCTCTACTTGGGAGATCCTTACAGCGCGCTGGCGAATTATGGAAACACGCAACGCACGACTTACAACAATGGCTTGAGCTTCTTCGCGCAAGATGACTTCCGCCTCGCCCCGACCTTTACGCTCAATCTTGGGTTGCGCTGGGAGTACTTTGGGCCGATCAGCGAGGCGCACAATCTGCTCTCGAACTTAGGCACGGACGGCAACCTGGCAATGGAGGGAACGGATGGCGTCAATGGCGCCTACGCAAGAGACCTGAATAATTTCGGCCCCAGGATCGGCTTTGCCTGGAACCCGCGGCCCAACACCGTCTTTCGTGGCGGTTACGGCATTTACTATGATTATGTTCCGCAGGATTTGCTGATCGCCAACTTCACGACTTCAGCCGGCCTGACTCAGAATCCCATTGGTCCTCTCCCTATCTACCCGTACCAGTTCAATTCCAATGCCTTCAATGGAAGCACTCCGGGGCCTGTGTTTACGCTCTCGAACCCGCCTTGCGCTTACCCGTGCGACATTTTCGTTACACCCCGGAACTTCGGAACTCCCTACGCACAGAATTGGAACTTCAATGTCGAGCAGCAACTTTCGAAAGCATTCGCCCTGCAGGTCGGCTATGTTGGGAGTAAAGGTACTGAGCTGGTTCGCCTGCTTGACTTGAATCAAGCTAACTCCCTTGGTAACCGGCCCAACCCAAACTACGGCGCGATGGACTCCCTTTCCACCGTCAGCGCTTCCACCTACCACGCCCTGCAAACCACGCTTCGTTCCCGTAGCTGGCACGGCCTAACAGGATTTGCCGGTTATACCTTTTCCAAATCGCTGGATGATGCATCGGATGGCATTGACTTCAACTTTTCCACGGTCGCGTTCCCGCAAAATTCATTCGATCTGCACGCCGAGCACGGCCCATCGAATTTCGACGCTCGCCATCGCTTCACGGCTGCGTTTACTTATGATGTACCCAAACTGGCCGGTCCGAATTGGATTGCGCGGGGATGGCAGCTCAACACGATCGTGACCGCGCAGAGTGGACGGCCGGTTCCGATCGTGAGCGCGAACGATACCAGCGGCCAGAACAGCAGCGTATATCCCACGCCGTCCAACTATCACCAGCGGCCTGATCTTGTCGCCGGGATCAATCCGATCAACTCCAACTGGCGATCCGCGCCAGACACAATCGGATATTTGAATGGTGCGGCTTTCGCTCAGCCCGCTTACGCCCTTCCGGACAATCTGGTTGGTAGCTTTGGAAACCTCGGGCGGAATGCGATCTATGGACCGGATTACTGGAACGTGGATTTTTCGCTGGCCAAGAGCACCGCCGTCTTCGAGAAAGCGACCCTCCAGTTCCGGGCGGAATTCTTCAACATTCTTAATCACCCGAACTTCGCCTTGCCGAACTTCTTCGTCGACCCAGGGTCTCCCCAGCAAGGCCTAATCACCCAAACGCCCGACCAGGCCCAGACGAACCCCGGCCTCGGCGGCGGCGGCCCGCGCGTCGTTCAATTGGCGCTGAAGGTGGTGTTCTAAACGTGTGGTGACGGGGCTTTGCCCCGTCCGATCCGCCCCAAAGTAAATCGGGAAAATTGTCTTACTGGGTACCGGGTACCGAGTACTGGCTACTTTTTTAATTCCGCCGCGATCCGCGGAAGCACGGCCCGCAACAGGGCGATGAACTGTCCCATTACGCGTCGTCCTACTTCAAGCACTTCGTCGTGGACGAGCGCGCGATCAAGAATTCCAGCCGCCATATTGGTCACGCATGAGATTGCCAGGACGTTGATCCCCATGTGCCGCGCAGCGACTGCTTCCGGAACGGTTGACATCCCCACCAGATCGGCGCCGATAGTGCGCAAGTAGCGAATCTCCGCCGGAGTCTCATAACTCGGCCCAGCCAGCGCCGCGTACACGCCCTCACGAGGAGGAATCGAAAGCTTCTTCATTTCGTTAAGCGCGATCTCGCGGTAACGCTTGGCGTAGGTATATGTCATGTCGGGAAAGCGCGCCCCAAAGCGCTCGTCATTCGCCCCCGTCAGCGGATTCTGCCCCTGAAGATTGATGTGGTCGCGCAGGATGACCAGCGCGCCCTGTCCGTACTCGACGTTGATGCCCCCGGCGGCGTTGGTGAGAATCAAAGCGCGTATGCCAGTTCGACCAAGCACGCGCGTAGGAAAGGCAACCTCGGCCGCCGGATAGCCTTCGTACAGATGCACTCGTCCCTGCATCACGGCAACGGGAACGTCGCCGCTCGTTCCAGTCAACTTACCGACCACGAGTTGTCCGGCATGACCAACCGCCGTCGAGCGTGGAAATGTAGGAATGTGGGCATAAGGAATACGGACAGCTTCGGTGAGGTCATCGGCAAAAGACCCCAGCCCGGAGCCAAGAACGAGCCCGATCTGCGGCCGCAGGGCAGTCTGCGAAAGCACGAATGCAGCGGCAGATTCGGCGCGGGTGAACAGGTCTAGGGACATAAGTACACATTGCACTACGGGACTTGACATCAAAACTTCTTCTCAAACTCAGCAAAAGCTTTCTCCAGTTGCCACTGCACGCGAGCGCGTTCATTCGCCCCAATCAATTTCTGACATTTTCCCGAGACGCGATCACCCGACGCCTCATCATCCGAGCAAGCCGCCGCGCGGCGCAACTCACGTCCATCGCTCCCACGGCCGCTCCAAAGACTATCACCAGGAATGAAACTATGTTCCAGGCTCTCGCGCGCCATGCGCTTCAGATTGCCATACGACAAGCCGTAGGTCTCGACCGCCCGCAAATATTCATGCGTCATGTCGCCGCGCGACACGCCTTCGTCATCGGTAGCAAGCGCAACCGGCACTCCATATTTCATATACACCGGCAGCGGATGCCGGTCTCCGCTGACTCCCAGAATCACATCGTTCGAAGTCAAACAAATCTCGACCAGCACATTCTTTTTAGCCATTTCCTGCATCAGCCCGATCGGATCGTTCTCGCCCATCACATCTACTCCATGCCCAATCCGCTCCGCACCCGCCCGCTCCATCGATTCGCGAATGTGAAACCGCAGCCCTTCCGGTGGAACCAGTCCCATCGCCAGTTCCCCGGCATGCAACGACACGTGCGTCGCCGGATAAAACTTGCGCAAAGCCTCGATGATCCGCATGTGCAAATCAAAGTCGTGCATGGGCACGTAATAATCTTCGGGCATCACCAGATTGAAGCCAACGAAGCGAGAGTCGACCTTAGTCAACTCGAAGCCCAGCAGGATCTGCGCAAAAACCTGCTCTCGCGGCAAGCCCCGCAGCACCTGATACAAATAGTGGACCGCAACCTCGCATCCCGGAGCAGCCTGCGCCGTCCCGCAATGCAGCACTTCTTTCTTGCGCGCTTCATCGGAGTCAAGTTGGCTGCGGACCGACGCCACAACGCCGGCCATTCCTCCAGCCAGCAGTTTGTCGCGGAGCTTGCTGAAGTCGTCAGTCGTCGATCCATCGCCCCATCCAATCTTCGCCCCAAGAATGGCCGCCCCTGCGCCGTCCGCCGTGTGCATCAGTTCCACATATTGCAGATGATCCTCCGCCGCTTGCGACGCCACTTCGGCCAAAGCATCACCGACGTGCTTCTCAAACGCCGGAACAAACTTGTCGAACGTGGCAAAAAAATGGTCGTGGCCCGACTCCTCTTCACGGTGCCAGTTGCGCATCGACCACGCATCCACGAGCTGGTCATAAAGAATGGGATCCTGATAGGCGCAACGCACCGACGGCTTGTTCTTGTAGGGCTCGCAGGAGTCGCACGAAGCGTGCATCAACCTCGAAGTGGTGCGGTCGACGCACAGAGCGCTCTCCGAGGCCCAGTCGATCATGCTTTCCGCATAGATCGCGCCATAAAGATGAACATGCAGGTCGCCGCCCTTAGGCATCTGCTGCAGAAAGGCCAGCAACAATCCCGGCTGATGCCGCACCGATTCCATATAGTTGGCCGCCTTCTCTTCCGGGCCCAGCGCGCGAGAGTCTTGCGCCAGGCAAGAAACTGTAAGCAAGCAAGCCGCTGCTGCCAACCGCAGGCTTCGCATCACAAAAAAGGCCTCCAGCCACCAATCCCATTCACATTGGGATTGTAGAGAAAACCTCCGGAAGACGTAAGTGTCCCGATAAGAACCGCAGACGAATTGCGAAAGGAACAGGATTCATGCGGGTGAAACGCCGATTTGCACAATCACAATCCGATGTGAGCATGAGGTGCAAGGGCAGGTTCGGCGCGGTGAAACCAAGAAAATAGCATGAATACTGGGGATTTCGCAGTCGCGCGCGGCCGATTGCACAATTTCCGTGTCACCCGGCTGTGCATGAGCTGCACTCGATTGATGAATAAGAAGTTAGAGATGCATGAATTGTATTGACGTAAAAAATAGAAGTGTTAAAACCATAATCGTTCTTTGACACGTTCTGAAGTTTTTCCGGTTGGTGCAGCGTCCGGGGCTCAAGCGAAGTCACTCAGACAACCGCGAGGTGAGTTTGGGAGGGCAAGCAAGG